>Ga0256828_1001555_pt1 | contig 14195 bp, 11 predicted proteins | sample CV88metaG_FD_185993 | JGI IMG/M metagenome (GOLD analysis project Ga0256828, IMG submission 185993) | Hydrothermal vent microbial communities from East Pacific Rise, Pacific Ocean - CV88 | ecosystem: Environmental > Aquatic > Marine > Hydrothermal vents | place: Pacific Ocean: East Pacific Rise...
ATTTTTCCGATGATAGCGGTAGACGATGTCGGGGTCGGGGTGGAGGGAGACCTCCGCCTCCTCCTTCCCGTCGTAGTCGATTTGGGAGAGGACATACCGAATACTCTCCAACCGGGCCATCTTTTTATTGTTGGAGTTGACAATAATCCACGGGGAATAGGTGGTATGGGTTTTGGAAAACATTCGCTCTTTATACTTGGTGATTTCGTCCCACTTCTCTTGAGCCATTTTGTCGATGGGGGAGAGCTTCCACTGTTTTAATGGATTCCTCTTCCGCTCTTCAAACCGCTTCCGCTGGGTCTCCTTCGAAATGGAGAACCAAAACTTGATTAAAATTATTCCATCGTCGATGAGGTCGCTCTCAATCTCCGGCACTTGCCGGAGGAATCGCTGATACTCCTCCTTTGTGCAGAATCCGAAGACCGGCTCTACAATCGCCCGGTTATACCAGCTCCGGTCGAAAAAGACTATCTCCCCGGGATTGGGGAGGTGTTTGAAATAGCGTTGAAAATACCATTGCCCCTTTTCGATTTCGGTCGGAGCGGGGAGGGCTACGACCCGATATTTCCGCGGGTTTAAATGTTCAGTAAATCGTTTTATCGACCCTCCCTTTCCGGCGGCGTCCCGCCCTTCAAAAATTATCATTACCCGTTTTTTATTTTCGTAAACCCAGTTTTGAAGTTTGATTAACTCTATCTGCAACTTCTGCAACTCTTCCTCATATTCAACCGTTTTAAGGGCTTTTTTTACTTTTTTACCTTTAGCTAAAAGGGTTAAAACCCGAACGCTATTCAATGAATTGAGTAACTCTTTTAATTTTTCAAAAGCTTCACTACCTTCGGGATTGAGATTTTGACTTATTTCTTCCAACAAATTTTTTAATCCTTTTTTCATAACAGTTCCCTTTCTCTATATTTCTGTAAAATTATAACCCACTCCATATTTTATTTGGAATTTTAAAGGAGAGTAATGGAAGAGATTATTAAAGGGATTGTGGAACAAAACGGATGTCAACTCTATGATATTGAATTAATAGAGGAGAGTAAGGGAAAGGTGTACCGAATCTATATTACCAAACCGACAGGGGTTACATTGGGTGATTGTATCCGAATCAATCGGCTTATTTCACCAATTTTAGATGTAAACAGTCCGATAGAGGGACGCTATTTTTTGGAGGTAAGCTCTCCCGGATTGGAACGGAAGTTAAAAAAGGAACGACATTTTCAAATGAGTATTGGAGAGCAAGTCAAAATAGTTCAATTTTCTGGTAAATGGGTAAAAGGACAGTTAAAAGATGTAGCCGATGGAAAAATAGTGGTGGCAACCCAAAAGGGAGATATTGAAATAAAACTTTCCGACATTAAAACTGCCAAAACCTATATCGATTGGGATGGCTATTTAAAAGAAAAATAGTCAAAAGGGAAAATAGTTAAAAGGAAAAATATGGAAAATCGGACTGTTCGGAAAAATTGGAAAATTGCAATTTACCCGGGTACTTTTGACCCAATTACCAACGGTCATTTGGACATAATCCGGCGAGGGTTAAAAATTTTCGACCGAATAGTGGTAGCCGTAGCCGATAATCGGGATAAAAAAACCCTATTTCCGTTAAAGGAACGGGTGGAAATGGTAAAAGTGGCGACTGCCCAATGGGAAGAGGTAGAAGTATTGCCTTTTCAGTCCCTACTGGTCGAATTTGCTCGACAAATTGGGAGTAAAATTATAATTCGAGGACTTCGGGCGGTAAGCGACTTTGAATATGAGTTGCAGATGGGATATGCTAATAAAAGTCTGGACCGGGAGATAGAGACCATCTACCTGATGCCCAATTTGGAAAACGCCTTTATTTCCTCTTCGACGGTTAGAACGATTTTAAAGTATCGGGGAAGGGTCAATCATTTAGTACCAGTTGGAATTGTGCCCTTTTTGGAAAAAGCCCGAAAAAAAATGGAAAAATTCGGAGCAAATGAAAGGGATAAAACCCAGCAAAGGAATAATTATTGGGAAGAGCTGAAGTAAAAACAGTGCGGTTACAGGAGTTGCAACGGGGAGATATTTTTAAAATAGTCAAATTTCACAATGAATGTCCCAATTTTAAGGAACGGATGAAGGGATTGGGTATCTACCGGGGAGCAATTGGAGAAGTGGTTACAAAATCCCTTTGGGGACCGATTGAAATAGATTTGGAAGGACGGAAAATTGCTTTGGGACGGGGAATTGCTAAAAAAATTGAGGTTAAACGGTTGGAGTGTCCTCTTTTTCCCAATTCCACTCTTTTTTAAAGGGAAAAGGATTAATAGAATCAATTTAACTGGCTCATTTCGACTTTTATTTTTAAATATCCTATCCCTTCCCTAAAAAAGGATTGATATAATTAACAACTAAATTTGAGTTACTGAAAAGGAGTCAATTTATGGATATTTCCAAAATTAAACCGGGCAATCCAGAGGAAAAAGTGTATGCGGTTATCGAAATTCCCTACGGGAGTAATATAAAATATGAATTGGATAAGGAGAGCGGAGCAATTGTAGTAGACCGAGTTCTCTATGGAAGTCAATTTTATCCTGCCAATTATGGTTTTATTCCCAATACCCTTGCCGATGATGGGGACCCAATCGATATTTTGGTTTTAGGTTATTATCCAGTTGTTCCAGGAAGTGTGATAAAAGCCCGTGTTATCGGAGTTTTAATAATGGAAGATGAGAGTGGAAAAGATGAAAAGATTTTAGCAGTGCCCGATTTGAAAACCGACCCGACCTATGCCAAAATTGAGGAGATAGAGGACCTACCGGAGATTGAACTCCAGCGAATTAAACACTTTTTTGAAACTTATAAAGATTTGGAGCCGGGAAAATGGGTAAAAGTAACCGGTTATAATGGGCGGAAAAGGGCAATTGAACTCATCAATAGAGCTATTTCCAACTATAATTAAACAACCTTTTAGGAAAAGAGGTGGAAGAATTTTACAATTTTTCTACTTTTTTAGCCGATTTGGAAAAAGTGGAAAGATTGGGAGTGGGAAAAGTAGAAGGGATTTTGGCAATTGCCCGAGGAGGTTTAACATTTGCCCACTTCCTTGCGGAAAAATTACAGGTGCGAGCAGTTTACGGAATTCCAATTTCAACCTATTTTAATCGGCAAAAGGTTACCTCCCCAGTTCTCTCCTCCCTCCCCGACCTCTCCCATTTTTCCTCAATACTGGTGGTAGATGATATTGCTGATACTGGAGAAACTTTAGAATTGGTAGTTAAAACTTTAACTACTTCCTATCCTTTGCTAAAAATTACCACCTTTACCCTTTTTTGGAAACCTACTTCCCAATTTAAACCGGATTTCTACTTCCATACTACTACTCGATGGGTGCACTTTTTTTGGGAAAGGGAATAATAAATTTAGTGCCATTTTTTTTTTTAAATTCTCCCTTTTTTTTTCAAATTATTCTATAATAATTGAAATTGGCTCATCAATTCAAAAAGGGCTCCAATGAGATTAGCACTTATGGGAATAATAACTGCAACTACTCTTCTCTTTTCAGCCCAAAATTGTAAATCAGAGTTTAATTGGAAAATTGAAACCGGGTCAAGGGGAGGCACTTACTATCCGATGGGAGAGGATTTAGCCCAGTGGGTAGCCCCAAAGGCTTGCATAAACTTAACACCGGAGGTAACCCACGGCTCTTTGGAAAATATCTGGAGGCTACGGAAGGTCCCCCACGTAAAACTGGCAATTGTGCAGATGGACGTAATGGCATATTTTCAGAAATTGGCAGAAAATGGGAATAAAATTGCCCAAGATATTGTCAATAAACTCCGGGTAATAAAACCGCTCTATATTGAAGAGGTCCATTTTATTACCCGAAAGGATTCCCAATTTGTTCGGGTTCAAGACATTAAAGAGGCTAAAATCGAAATAGGACCTAAGGGAAGTGGAACCGCCCTTACCAGTAAAATAATTTACCGGGAACTATTTCATCAAGATTTACCCTCCAATCAAAAATTTCAAGACGATTTAAAAACTGCCATCAGAAATTTACAGGAAGGACGGGTGGATGTGGTGATTGTAGTAGGAGGGCAACCTTTGAGCGGTTTAAAATTGGGAGAAAAGGGAAAAGGACTTAAATTTTTGGTCTACGACTCTAAACATCCTTTACAAGTAAAAAATTATGAAATTACTTATATTAAACCGACCAGCTACAGTTGGAGTCGGAAAAGGATACCGACCCTTGGGGTTAGGTCCTACCTCATCACTTTTAATTATAAATCGACCGCAACAGTTGGATTGGGAAGATTGGGATTTTGGCTCCATCAAAAGTTACCAATTTTAAAAAGGGAGGGACATCCCAAATGGAGGGAGGTAAATGAAGAATTACCTCCTGAAACCCAACTTCCCTTTGGTTGGAAATATTACATTTATTCTAAAGCAGGCTATCAATACCAACCGGGAACTCCGTGTAATCAGATTTTAAAAAGAATTGGACTTTGTAGGAAAGGGGAGTAATGGAGTGGAGTTTAATTGCAAATACCGGCTTGCAGTTTAAAACAATAGAGTTGACATTGGAAAAAAAGGCGGAAAAAAAGCAACTTTCAATCGGGTATTGGGAAGAGGATGATGGGAATTATACATTGGCAATTCTGGATATCGATCCCCAAACCGGCAAATGGATTGACATTTTAACCGCTGAAAAGGAGGAGTATCCTCCTGAAGAGGTAATTGATTTGGTCGGTAAAAAGGTGATTGAACTTTTTGAAGGGGTGTGGCTTCCGATACCGATTTTTGCTAAAAAAATAAACCCGGAAAAGGGAAAATTGCAATTTAATGAAGGTCCCCTTGGTTGGTGCCGGGGACGATTGGACCGAATCCCCGGGCAGGACGGAAAATATAATCTTATCCTACTTTTTAATACAGCTATTCGGAATGACCTTTCCCAAGAGGTTCACTTAACTTTAACCAGCAATGATAAAGATTGTCACTTTCAACTGGTATCCGATTTTTTTGAAATAGTCCCCCTTTTAAAACAGGAGTGGTTTGATAAATCATTAGCCAAAATCGTGGAGGAGCGGAAGGAGCGGGCGGGATTTAGTGATTTTGAGAGTTCAAACCCTCTTCTCCACCAGGGAGCTTATATTCTTTTTCTCCAAATTTTAGAAGAAATGGCTCAGATACCTACCATTGCAGTTTTCCAAGGGGAAGAAACGGAGCCTTCCATAGGAGTAAATTTAATTTTGGATATTGGGAATGCTCGAACTACCGGACTTTTGATTGAAGAACGGGAAGAGGAGGGAGATATTGATTTTTCCTACTCCTATCCATTGGAGATTAGGGATTTGGAATTTCCCTATAAAGTTACCCAAAAACCTTTTCCGATGAGGTGCGAATTTGCCAATACCCAATTTGGAGAATTTGAAATTCCCGGCTGGGAAGAGAGTTTTAAATGGGGGAGTCTTCTCCGAATTGGAGAAGAAGCGGACCGTCTTTCCCGAAAAAAAATAAAAACTTTTTTAAAAACCGGACTCTCCAGTCCTAAAAGATATTTATGGGATGACAATCGAGCAGTTGAACCCTGGTATTTCAGCAACCAGGAAGGAATTGTCAGTAGCGACAATTCCCTTTTAAAATATGTAAATATTGACTACAAAGGGCGGATAGCCGATATTGAACAGGGCACTTTTAACGAAATGGATGGAAAATTTAGTCGACGTGCCCTAATGGTTTTCGCAATTATTGAACTTTTGATGCAGGGGTTAGTGACAATTAACAGTCACAATTTTAGAAGTCGACACGGTAAGCTTACCCGACGACGGATTTTACGCCGATTGGTTTTAACTTCTCCGACCGCAATGGCAACATTGGAAAAACGGATTTTTTTAGAAGCGGGAGAGGAAGCGGTTAAAATAGTGCAACAATATTTTTCTAAAGTCGACCCAAATAATCAAACCATTTCCCAAATGGAAATAATTCCCAAAAAAGAGGATATTGTTGTCGATTTAAGGGAGTTGGAACAACAGGAGCGACCGGGAATTTCAAAAGAATGGGGATTTGATGAAGCCACTTCACTCCAGTTGGCATTTATTTACGGTGAAATTATGAATCGATACCAGCGGGAGGGAGGTCTCTTTTTTGAATTGGAGGGTAGAAATCGACCGATACCAGAAGAGGAACTCTCTACAATACTCTCTTCCGATATAAAAAACGCCCTTAAAAAGGGAAAGGCAGTTACAATTGCCAGTCTGGATATCGGCGGTGGAACCAGCGATTTAATGATTTGCAGTTACAGAAACCTTTCCCTCACTTCAGGAGTCCATTTAGTCCCTTATCCCGAATTTTATGAGGGTTTTTCTATTGCTGGAGATGACTTATTGAAACGGATTGTGGAGCGGGTTATTCTTCACAATATTCGGCGAAACTTAGAGGAGCAGACTGGCACCAAAGAGGCGGCAAAATTTGTAGACCATCTATTTGGGATAGCCAGCTCCACCTACTCCGATATGGATAAAGAGTTTAAACGGGAGTTTTCCTACCAGATAGCCCAACCATTGGCTCTGTATGGTTTACAACTATTGGAAAAGGGAGAAAGTGAGATAATTGGGAAAAAATTGGTTGAAATTTTCGATGAATTAGGCGTAAACTCTCCCAATCCCAATTTAATTAACTATATCAATTTACGGGCTAAAAAATTGCTGGGAGTGGACTATCGATTTGAAGAAAATCTTTATATTTACCATCCCCGGGAAATTGCCCATACCCTTGAGCAAACTTTTAAAAATGAACTTCAACGGCTGAGCCAGATTATTGAACAGTTGAAATGTGATTATCTGGTCCTGGGAGGACGACTCTCCTCCATCTACACTCTCCGACAAATTTTTCATAAATATTTACCTCTACCTCCTGCCCGTATTATTACATTGGACAACTATCCAATTGGAAAATGGTATCCCTTTGCTTCGTGGGATGGGCGGGTTGAGGACCCTAAAACTTCCGTTGTAGTGGGAGCTTCTATAGCCTTAATAGCTGGAACTTTAAATCGGTTGAGTGGATTTAATTTAAACACTCACTTTTTAAAACGGCGGATTAAAAGTACCGCCAATTATATTGGTGAGCTGGACCGAAAAAATCATATTTTGAAAAAAATCTGGTTTAATGAAAATTCCAATATTGCAACAGAGCCAAATGGAGAGGAGGGAGTCTATTTTGAAACTCCGGTTCTCATTGGAAAAAGTCAATTTAAAGTTTTGGAACGGGGTCCAGGTCGGGAAATGATTAACAATTGGCCTGCTAATCCTCTCTATTCAATTGGATACAGTTCCGATAAGGAGGTAAGCCGATTTATTTCCCAACGTCCCTTTAAAATATACTTGCGACGACACCCTTCTAACTATGAATTAATTGGGATAAAAAATGGGGATGTATTGAATCCTTTAAAAATTGAAAACAGGTCCGGTCGTCCTATTCCCAATACAATTTTAGAGATTAAATTAAAAACAATTTTTGGGGAAAAGGGCTATTGGTTGGATACAGGGGAGTTTCAGTATACGGGAGATGGATAGGAGTCATTTTCAATGGCTAAACGACGAAAAATGGAAAAAAAGAAGGAGTGGGAAAAAACAAATGGAAAGGGTGAAAAAAAAGGTGGGATATTGACCCAGTTGAGGAAGATTTGGAAACAGTTAAAGGGAGAAAAAAATAAAAAAGGGAAGGTCAACATATTGGAACGGGAGAGTTCCGACTTCCCTCCTCCCCTGTCTCCCAATCTTATTGACAAACAGAAGGTTTTTCAACAAGTGATAATCCATACCCTTTCAAAAGAGGAACAACTGGAATGGAAAAAACTTCTCTCCCTTCTGAAAGAGGTGGAGGTGGAATGGGGCATTACCCTTTTGACCCTTTTTAAAGAGTTGGAGGGTAAAAAAAACTTACTTTTAAATCTAAAATTGGAACAGTTGGAAATTGGAAAAATTCTCCATAAAGAGAGTCGACCCTTTTTTCAAAAAGTAAAAGGATTTCACTCTCCCTATCGGCGGACGATTTTGAGTGAAATTGGAAGGGCACTTTCCGAGAGGTTGGAAATCCAATTTATATCTCCGGAAGAATGGAATAGAGCCGACCCCAATTATCATTTGGTGGTAACCGGTAAAGGGGACCAAATTAGACGAGGGATGAGTTTTGTGGTTTTAGGGAAAAAGGGTAAGACCCTTTTTTATGGAGAAGTTGAAACTTATTCCCTATAAGGAGGTAGAATGGAGCATTATTTGGAATTGGAACGGAAATCGGCTAAATTGAGGGAGGTTGTGGAAGAGAGTATCAATTGGATTGTTAAAAATTTAAAAAGGGAGGAGGCTCAACGGCTCGCCCTTCGATTGAAAGAACAACGGGCTCTTGCCCGGGATTTAATCCGTATTTCTCCCCATCGACCAACAGTTGGGGTTTATGGACCTTCTCAGGTTGGAAAGTCTTATTTAATGTCCCAACTCTTCCAATCGCCGGAAGGAAAATTTTATTTGGAATTTCCAGAGCCAGACTCCAAATATAAAAACTATTTTGAAAATGGAAAATATCTGGACTACATTCGATATATAAACCCAACCGGTGGCAAGGAGTCAAGTGGAGTAGTAACCCGGTTTACCCTTTCTCCTTCAGTTTCCAATCCAAAAGCTCCCATTGAAGTGGAATTTTTATCCCAAGTGGAATTGGCTCTGATTTTAATCGATACTTTTACATTGGATATAACCGATTCCATTACAAAATTTCGTCCTGCCAATAAAAAAATTTCAGAGATTTTGACAGAACTCCACGACAGAAAGGGATTGGAAGAGAGGGATGGGATGGAGGAAGATGATTTAGTCTACTTCAAAAACTATCTTTCGCACTTTTTGGAACAAAATCCAACCTTCCAACAGATTCAAGAAATGGGTTTATGGTGGGAAATTGTAGAATTGATTCCCAGATTGGATTATAAAACCCGTCTCCATTTCTTTTCCCTCTTTTGGGGAGAAATGGAGATTTTCAATCAACTTTTTTTAAGATTTTCGGATATATTGGCAAAAATAAGATTTAGCCGTACCGGCTATTTGGAATTGGATTCCCTTTTACCCAAGTCGGTTACAGTTGAAGGAGAAATTTTTAAAAGTTCGGTTATTGATGTGGGAACAATTGGGAATCTGTTTCAGGGAAAAGTGGTAAAGGAGTTAAATCTCCATCTTCCGACTGGAGAAATAATTGGTAAACTGGATATTGCGGAAATTACTGGAATTGTGCGGGAAATAACCCTTCCAATAGACCGTCGATTGGAAAAAGAGCCACTTCGACAAGGATTTAAAAATGTAGATGTCTACGACTTTCCGGGAGCTCGGGTCCGAAAAAGGTATATGTCTGAACAGTATGAACAAATTAGCAGTTTAACTGATATAAGGGCAACTTCAAGTGATGAAAATATTTTGCACGAATCCTTTGTTCGGGGAAAAGTAAACTTTCTATTCAACTATTACTCCTATGTAAATGATATTACAACCCTCTATCTGGCATTAAAAAATGGGAATCAAGAGGTTAATACCCTCCCTAAACAGATTGACCAATGGATTTTAAGTAACTATGGAGAGTTTCCAGAAAGGAGAAAAGGAAAATCGAATAATTTAATGATTTCATTCCATTTTTTTAATGTAGAGTTAGATGGAAAACCCTCCCTTGTGCCCGGAGAAGGGAATATTTCCCAATACAATGAATTATGGGAAATTAGGTTTCGAGAACATATTGAAAAGTGGTTAGCTTCCCAGACTGGTCGCCCTTCCGATAATTGGATAGAAAATTGGGCAGAGGGTAAACCCTTTAAAAATTTTTACTTTTTACGGGACCCCAACTACGGACGAATGACTATTATTGAAAATGGAGAAGAAAAATTTGCCACTAAACAGTTTGAAATTCAAAATCGAGAAATGAAACAATCTTTTATTTCCACTCCAATTGTGCAAAAATATCTGAACAATCCAGAGGAAATTTGGGAAAAAAGTGCAGTTCCAGGTTTTACCGGGGTAAAAATGATTATTGAAGGGATTTTTAAAGTTACCACCTTTGACCAGCGACGGGAACAAATTTTAGGACGAATTAAACGGGTTGCCAATGAAGTTTATCGGGAGTTGGAACCATTCTATCAAAGTGAGGATTGGGAAGAGGAGCAAAAGAAGGTTTTAAATAAGACTAAACAAACCCTATTGGAATTGGTAGGAGAAGTTTTGGATAAACGAAATGGGTTTGGAGAACTTCTCTACCTCTTATCAATGGAGGAAAGCACTCCTTATAACACCCTTTATTACATTTTTAATCCTTTATTCCAGTTTCAGAGGGATGGACAAAAATTAAAAGGACATATCAGCCGGGGAGTAGAGGTAGAAAATCGGATAAAAATTGACTTAAAATGGTTTAAAAAAATATTAAATTTGGAGGAATTGGAAATACCGGAAGAAAATGAAGAATTGACCCAACAGGTGAGTGAAGAAACCAGCCAATTTGTAGCCCGGGTACTGGAGGAGTGGCAACGGCGGGTAGAAGAAAATTCCTTTAAAAAATTAGAGGAAATTGGAATTTCTGCTGAAACCCTCCAATGGATTGTTCAGGTTTTACGGGAAAGTTTGGAACGGGTCCAGTTGAGAGAGTTATTGGAGCGGAAAATAGACCCTTACATTAGGCGATTTGTAGAAAATGAAGAGATTATTTATCTAATTTCCCGATTAACTCTTCTTTACTTCAATCGGTTGGTGGAAAGTGTAGGATGGAGTTACCTTCCTCCTGAACAACGTCCCAAAATTGGAGAAAAGATAATTTTTCGGGAGTGGGATTCCGATTATGAAACCAAAATCCCTTCCTTTGATAAATTAAACTTGACCCGGGAATTCCCAGGTCAAATGTTTACTGGAGAATGGTTAAAAGGATTTCAAGAGGGTGCAGTTGAAAATTTAAAATGGAAATGGGGAAATGGAGCAGGAATTGAAAATCCGGAGGCAAATAGGAAACTAAAACAGATTTTAAATGAATTAAAAAAAATAATGTAGGAAGGAGGGAGAATGGCAAAACGAAAAAGGAGTAGTCAATCTTATACCAAAAGGGAAACTACTCCAAAAGAAAGTAACAATTTAACAAATTTTTCCGACCAGAATCATCCTAACCAAAGGGATATAAAGGGTGAAGAGTCGGCTGGAAATAACCACTTTAAATCGGAACAGGGCAAAGGGAAGGAGAATTCGGAAATTAAAAAAGAGGTGGTTGAAAAAAAAGAGAGTAAAAAAGGGTCGAATAAATCCAATCCTACAATAAATAAAACAGAAGGGAAGGGAGGATTATCGAATAAATATCTACAAATATTAATAATAGTTGCAATTGTAATTGCTGGAAATTATTGGTGGTATCTAAATAAAAAAGGAGAGGAAAGGGTAACCGTCGTTTCGGTTGACCAAAATCGGAGTGGAGAAAATGGGCACAATTTCTCCTCCACTAACGATACCAATACCACCAACGATAGCAATACCACCAACGATACCAACGCTCCCAATGCTACCGGTTCCTCCAACGACCTATTCAATGGTATTTACTTCCCTCAAAAGGTAAATAAATGAAAAAGCTAACCTTTTTACTAATCTGTTTCGGCTTTTTAGGATGGGGATATAGAATTATGACCGGCTCCACTACTGGCACTTACTACAAAATTGGTGAAAATATTAGGGACTTTATAGCCAGACCGGTTGGGATTAAATTGGAGGTAAAGCCTTCCCACGGCTCTTTAGACAATTTGACCAAAATGATTTTAGATCCAGAGAGCAGATTTGCAATTGTCCAACAAGATGTCATTGAAATAGCCCGTAAAAATAAAAATATTTCCTTAAGGGCAATAACCAGAAATTTAAAATTGCTTCTACCTCTCTATATAGAGGAAGTCCATTTAATTGTTCGAAAAGAAAGTCCCTATCGGCATTTTGAAGATTTAAAGGGTAAAGTTGCCGGTATTGTAATAAATAGTGGAAGTGCCCTCACCACAAGGGTTTTATTAAAAAGGATTTTTAATACTCCAAATAGCTTTAAATCCCTCAACTCTTTTCAAGAAGGATTGGAAAAATTGGAACGGGGGGAGATTGAATGGGTAATTGCGGTTTGCGGTCAACCTTGTAGCAAAATAAAACAATTGGATGGAAATAAATTCAGATTACTCCCTTTTGACCCAAATAAACAATACGGAGATTATTCCAACTGTTTTATCGACAACAAAAATTATCCCAATCTCCATTTGACTGCTCCCTTGCCAACAATCGGAGTCCGTTCCCTTTTGGTAATTTATGACGATTCTGATCCAAATGTAATGTCTGATGTTCGGAAACTGGCAGTTCAATTTTATAGGAGTAAAAAAATTTTACAGAAACAAGGACATCCTAAGTGGAAACAGGTCTCTTTTGAATTGACCAAAATAGCCGGTTGGAAATATTATACTCCTTTTAAAGATGGATGGAGAATCGGGTTTGATACATTGAACAATAAAGTGGAAGAAAAATTGAGCATTAAAGATGTAATGGTCAATTTAAATCAATAAAAAATCAGGTGAGCAAATGTAAGAAGTTTTAAAAAGAGGAGAGGGAAATGAAGATAACTGAAACGTCACTAACAGGTTTAAAACCGGTATCTCGCTATCACACAGAAATAAAAAAATTTTATGAAGTTTTAAAAGAAAAAATGGGAAAGGAGTTGGAATTATTTGGAGAGCCGGAAAAGCTGGAAAATAAAAAAATTGGATGGTTTACTCCACTTGAAGGAACTCCAATTTCCTATTCCCAACTCTCTCCAGAAAAAAAAGAACAAGTAAAAGGAATATTGAAAAGGGAAATTGAAAACCTTTTTAAATCTTCTTATGTCCAAAACACTCCTGCTTTAAAAGAAATTTTAGAACAAATGATTCAAATTCCCAATTACGATTCAATTTATTATATTCCAGAAGAGGAGCGGGTGGTTTTGGTCAATTGGGGATTTGTGGAAAATAAATTTAATGCCGAATGGGATTTACTTAAAAAGCTGTTAGGAGAAATAATTCCGCCACCGCCACCGCCACCACCTCCGCCACCGCCTCCGCCACCGCCACCACCTCCACCTCCGCCACCGCCACCATCACCAGAATCCCAGCCAGTTCCTTCTACCTCTTTTCAGTCGGAAAAATTACAATCGGAAAAAAAGACAGAAGTAGAAAACTCTTCCCAACCGGTGGAAAACTCTTCCCAACTAATTGAAAAAAAAGAAAAAAAATCAACAGAAGAAAAAAAACTGTTAAAACAGCCTGAGGAGGAAAAAAAGGAAGTAAAAAAAGATAAAATTTCCACTCCTTCTCCCGCCATTCTCCAAATTGTGGTAAAAAAAGGGAAAAAGGGAATAGGGAATTTTACTCTCTACATTACCGCCGATAACAAAACCGAAAAAATTTCTACCGACAAAAAAGGGATAGCCCTTTGGGAAGGAAGTGAAGGGGAGGTTGAGGTTGCAGTTCCCAACCGTAAACTGAAAAAACGGGTGGTTTTAAAGAGTGGGGAAAAGAGAGAATTGGAATTCCAATTGTCCCGTTCTAAATGGTGGTGGTTGTTCCCATCTTTATTGGGAATTGGAGCAGTAGCATTCCTCTTTTTTAATAAATTTAGCGGTCCTTTTCATCAATCATCTCCTGTGCCGACTATTAATTCAACTGAGCCGGTAAGAGCCGGTTTTTTAGATAAAAATATTACCTCCGAAGTTCAAAATATGACTGCAATTTTTTACCTTCCCCCCCGAACTGGCTATCGGGAAAGGGAACAAATTAAATATAAATATCTCAATATTTCAGATAAAACAATTGAAAGTACCCTCAACTGGGACCCTAACAAAAAACGTCTCTTTTTTAAAGTCCCATTAAAATATATGAAAAATCACAATTTTCGGATTCTTTTAAAAGGAACAGGAGGATTAATCGCTTGGGTTCCCTATACAATTGAACTCCATAATTTACCTAAACGAATGGTAAAAATCCGAATGAGTTTCGATTGCAATAGCGATATTGATTTACACGTTTTAGAACCGGCTGAAACCCTTAGAAAAGGACATATCTATTTTCATCATAAAAAAAATTTTGGAGAATTGGATAAAGATTCCCGTTCCAGTCGAGAAGGAGCTGAAAACTATGTTTTAAACTTAAAAACTGCTCC
>Ga0256828_1001556_pt1 | contig 14188 bp, 17 predicted proteins | sample CV88metaG_FD_185993 | JGI IMG/M metagenome (GOLD analysis project Ga0256828, IMG submission 185993) | Hydrothermal vent microbial communities from East Pacific Rise, Pacific Ocean - CV88 | ecosystem: Environmental > Aquatic > Marine > Hydrothermal vents | place: Pacific Ocean: East Pacific Rise...
TATAGAAAGTATTATAAAAATTAAAATGATGGAAAATAATTAAATAAATGGTGCGGACGAGAGGACTTGAACCTCCACGTCGTAAGACACTAGATCCTAAGTCTAGCGCGTCTGCCAGTTCCGCCACGTCCGCATTTTATTTGAGTTTGTGTTTTAAAAAAGTGGTACGCCCTACAGGATTCGAACCTGTGACCTACGGCTTAGAAGGCCGTTGCTCTATCCAGCTGAGCTAAGGACGCATAAAAGGGGGGATTTAACCTACCTGAGTAAGCTAAAGCTCCACTTTTATATTTGTGGCACACCTGATAGGATTCGAACCTATAACCCACGGATCCGAAGTCCGTTGCTCTATCCAGTTGAGCCACAGGTGCTAAACTGGATAAAACAATGGGGTGGATAACCGGATTCGAACCGGCGACCCTCGGTGCCACAAACCGATGCTCTAACCAGCTGAGCTATACCCACCAGAATAAAAATCTTACTTCTATTCTGCTAAATATAAACTCAAATGGTCGGGGTGAGAGGACTCGAACCTCCGGCCCCCTGGTCCCAAACCAGGTACTCTAACCATACTGAGCTACACCCCGTAATCGGACTGAAATTATAGTCAAATTTATTTTTAATGTCAAGTTTTTTTATCAATTTTTCTGGCCCATTTAATAAAAAGTCTTTTAGAATCTAAAATTTCGGGAATTTGAATCCCTTTTAATATATAATCACTTAATATTTTTGCACTATAAATATAGTTACTAAATCCTCTACCACCACCACCATTTATAATATAAATACCTTGTTTATAAAAAACTTCTTTAGGAATTTTCCCTTTTTTTGTTTGAGGATATTTTTCTAAAGTAGCTTTTGTATCGATTATTTGTCCAATAATAGGAAAATAATCAATGCTACCAGCTCTCATTCCAGCTTTCATGCTTACTATTTCACCATCAATATCTATAATTTCATTTGCTTTTTTTAATAAAATTTTATTATTTTCTTCATCAGGAGTTTTATCTTGCCATATTCTTTGATGAGTAGCTCCAATTTTTACAATACCATCTATATTTTTAGATATAGAGCAATTTTTGTGGTAATTATATTGTGGTTTAATATTAGTTTTTATTTCTATTCTTTGTCCCCATACTGGACGAATTTTGATATAAGGGATATCAATTATATTTTCCCATCCAGTAGCTAAAATAATATTTTTTGTTTTTAATTGTTCATTTAATAAATAGTAATTTGATTCTTTTTTTATAGATGTGATCTCTATTTGTTTGAATTTTGTATTTTCTAAAAGTTTATTACAAACTTCTACACTTTCTACAAATCCACCATCTTCAAAAAAGAAACCATCTTCTTTAGGTGTATAATTTATTGTAAATGTTTTTTTGTATTCTTTGAACTTTTCTATATCTTTTTCATCTCTTGGTAAAATATACACACCACTTTTGTGTGTATCAATTCCTAATTTTTCATAAAATTTAAAAGAGTATAAAAGAGCATCATTTACAAATTTTGTATATTTTGTATTAAATCCCACTTTAGGAAATAAAAAAGCCCCAGCAGCATTACTTGCTTTTTGACAAATACCAACTTTATCTACTACTAAAACTTTTTTATTTTTTAGAAAATAAGTTATACTACTACCTGCTATTCCAGCCCCAATTACTATAAAATCATAAAGCATTTGTATTTAAAGCCTTTTTATAGATTAAAAATCTTTTTGTTACCCTTTTTAGATAATTTTTTGGTTCATCATATCTTAAGTTAGCTAAAAGGTGATTATATACTTGTGAAGGTGTTAATTTATTAATTTTTGATGAAGCTTTGATTATATTATAATCTCCTCTACTTCTTACACAAATAGTTCTACCTTTGTAATCTTTAGATGTAGAATTAAATGCACAAGCTACATTACCAGCACCTGTATTATAAGCAGCAATTGTACAGTATAATCTACTTAGCGGGTCTTTTACATTTTTCATATAACCATAATATATTTTATATAGATAAGCACTTCCAATTAAAATATTGTTATTTGCATTATATAAAAAACTTGGAGTTAAAATTTTTTTATGTCCTGTTAACATTTTATATGCATCTGCACCTGCTGTTTGTGGAACTATTTGCATAAGTCCAAAAGCTGGAACATAACTTCTTGCCATAGGATTAAAACTACTTTCTGTATGAATGATAGCAAATACAAATTCTGGAGTTAATTTAAACTGTTTAGCTCTTTTAAAAACACTATTTTTATATAATTTAGCTTTTGCTAATATAGCGTTTTTAGGAAGAGGAATTCTTAGTTTGTATACATATGTATTAGGTATTTTTGATGGGACTTTTACAATTTTATGAGTTTTTATAGTTTTAATTGTGTAATTTGCTGCTTGTTGTTTAGTAGGGACATTTTGAAAAATCATATCGGCTACAATAGGTTCATTAGATGGTTTTGAGATTTTAATAATTTGTGGGTATTTATTTGCTAATTGTTGATTAACTTTTGTTAATACTGGATTATTATTGAAAGCTGTTTGAGTGCTTTCTGTTGTTAAATGGTATAGATTAATTGCTATTTGTTGAGTAGCTTTTTTGGGGTCTTTTGCAATTACATCAATTTCTATATAATTGTTAGCATAATCTACTTTTTTTCTTACTTTTTTATCTTTTGAGTATTCAATAAAGGTTGTTTTTGTTGTTAATTCTGGGTTTTTCCAATAAACAGCTAAAGATTTTTTATATTCTTGAAAAGCTTTATTTAGAGTGGCTTTATACTCTTTAAATCCTTCATCTAAAGATTGTTTATAATTTGTAAAATTTTGTTGTTGAGTTTGCATATAATTTGTGAAATTGTTTGTTATATTATTTGCTAAAACTAAAGAAGAAAATATATTTAATGTAATAAATAGTTTTTTCATAATTAAATCCTTTTATCTATTTTAATAAAATATAAAATATATAATTTACTAAAACAGATAAAAGCAATAATTTTTTATTTTATTGCTTTCATGAGAATATATAATTTTCCAGTAGAAGGATTTTTACACCATTTTATAATTTTAGCACTTACTTTTTGTCCATTTACCGTTTGAAATGATACACTGCTTGTAGCTGTTGAAGCTTGGTTATTATTATGGACAGCTTGAGTAATTGTTTGTGAATTTACAGTAGTATTTAATTGAGAAGCTATTTCATTTACAGCTTTTGCTATAGCTGATTTTCTTTGAGCTTGTTCACCATTAAAATTTACAGGTGCAATACCTACACCATAAATAGAATTATCTTCTACAGGAGGATTTAGTACCCAGCTTGGTTCTGTTTTACATATAGTTGATTGGTTATTTTTTGTTAGATTAATATTACTACATCCTAACATAAAAATAAGGGGAAGAAGAAAATAATATTTCATTCTTATTGTGCCCCACCAAATTCTTGAGCTACAGCTGCTTCTAATTCTCTATCAGCTTTTTCAGCTAAGAATTTTTGCCATAAAGCTTGATTGTTTTTAAGAGAAGTTTTTACAGCATTTTTTACTTCTTGTTGTACAGCTTTTGGATCAGCCATACCAACTAATACATACATAGTTCCTTTTGGAGACACCCATGTTTTCATTAGCTTACTTCCAGATAATGTAGCTTGAGTTACTTGTTTAGATACATTTTGTGTAGCTTTATCAGCAGTTTGAGCATCACCAATTCCTGTTGTTGCTTGGAATTGTTTAAACATATTTTTAACTTTGATTTTGATTTGTCTTGCAAGTTCATCTCTTGCAGCACTCATTGCTTCAGTTCTTTGGAAGCTAATTCCTAATGGACTTTTTTCTGCACTTCCTACAGCAAAAATACCACCTTCCATCATAGCACCACCATCACATACCCAGCTTGGTGCTTGAGAACCATCAATTGTACACATATTTACATCAGGTTTTGGTTGATTATTAGAACACCCAGTGATTGCTCCAATTAATCCTAATGATAATAATGTTGTTGTTAATAGTTTTTTCATTACAGAATCCTTTTTTTTTGTTATTATAATATCAAACTTAAACTTAAAATAAACTTAAAACACGATGTTAAAGGGATTTTAAAGGGAGGTAGTTTAAAAGACTCTTCCCAGATACTTGCGGCACATTCAGACTAAAAGGTGCTCTGCTGTGTTCCCACCCTGAAGCGTTGCCTTTTAGTCGAATTGCACAAGTCTGAAAAGAGCACTAAAAAAACGAAAATTTTCTTAATGCTCTTTTTGGGAAGTTATTTAAAAAGTTTTCTGGCGGAAAGGGCGGGATTTGAACCCGCGGTACCCTTACGAGTACGACGCCTTAGCAGGGCGTTGGTTTCAGCCACTCACCCACCTTTCCATATAGAAGGTTTTTTTGGATTAGAATTATAATACAAAAAACTTAAAATAAGCTTAAAGAAGTCAGCTTTTGATATAATAATGATAAATTTTTAAGGATAAATATGTTAGATATTGAATTTAATAAGTCAGAAGAGTTTAAAAGACTCTATCATGGAAGAGGATTAAAAGATTTTTTTACTATAGATTCTATAGGTAATACTTTACTAATAGAAATTTTTGAAGATAAAGAATTAGATATTGATTTATCAAAGGTTGTTCATGAAAATATTATTTTAAAAAAAAGATTTTCAAATGAAGTCATAGCTCTAAAAGGGGAAATTCCTAAAGAATTATATGCAATAGAAAATGGTTTAAAATTTAAACTAAATCTATTTAATCAAAATATTGGATTTTTTGGTGATATAAAACCAGCAAGAGAATATATAAAAAATATATCAAAAGATAAAAATGTATTAAATCTATTTAGTTATACATGTGCATTTAGTGTATATGCAAGAGCTGGAGAAGCAAAAAGAATAGTAAATATAGATCTTAGTAAATCAGCACTTAAAGTAGGGCAAGCCAATCATCAGATAAATAATCTTTCTACAAAAAATATAAGTTTTTTATCATATAATGTTTTATACTCTTTTAATAGATTAAAAGATAAATTTGATGTAGTTATAATAGACCCACCAACATTTCAAAAAGGGAGTTTTGATATAAAAAAAGATTATTTTAAAATAGCTTCAAAATTAACAAAAATTTTAAATGAAAAAGCTATCATTGTAGCTACAGTAAATTCTCCATTCTTAGATAAAGAGTTTTTAAAAGAGGTATTTAAAGAGTTTAGTTTAATAGATGAGATTGAACCAAACCCTGATTATACAAATTCATCATTAAAGGTATTAGTTTTTCAAAACTAAACACCTCTTTTTTTTGAAAAAAGTCTAATATGGATTCTATCACTATAAAAATAGTTATATTTTAGACAAAAATCAAACACAAAAGGTGCATTTTTTTGTAATTCTATTTTATTTTCACCAAGAGGCATACAATAGATATCGTTATTTATTCCAGTAGTTATCTCTTTAATTTCTTCATTTAAATCTTCATTTAATACAAATTTAAAAAAGCTATCTTTTGCATTTTTAGCTATATTTTGTATTGCATCTTTTTTAACTCTATCATCAAGTTTTTCACCACTATTACTAAGTTTTACACTCATAGCAAAAGTTACCTTTTTATAAGCAGGATATTTCTCAAAATCTATATAGATAGTTGCATTTGTTTCTATAGTGATATTTTTAAATTTTTCTATTATAGGATAAAGTTTTTTATAATATAAAGTAGGCTCACCTCCAGTAAGGACTATATCACAAGGATAATATTTTTCAATTTCTGCAATAATTTCTCCAACACTCATCATTTTCCAAGAGGATTTATATTTTTTGTCAACAGCATAAAAACTATCGCATCCATGATTTGAAAAAGATGGACAAGAGAGATTACACCCTCCTACTCTAATAAATATGGAAGGGCGACCTATATATTTACCTTCCCCTTGGATAGAATAAAATATTTCACTAATAGGGATATTAGAAGTCATCAAAACTTAAACTACCTTTGCTGTAATTTGTTACATTTGCTTCAAAGAAATTTGTTTTTTGCTCATTAAAACTACTAAAGCTATCAAACCAGCTAAGAGGATTTTTATCTCCAATTTCTGGAAATAGTTTCTCAATACCAATAGCTTTTAATCTTTCATTTGTTAAATATTTAATAAAGTTATCTATAAGTTGATTACTAAATCCTAAAATTTGTTCTTCTGTAATATAATATCCCCAATCTCTCTCAAGTTCGTAAGCTTGATAAAACATATCTTTAATATTTTGAATAACTTCAGGAGTAAATAGATTAGGATTTTCTTTTTTTATCTCTTTATAGATATTAGCGAATAGTTGAAGATGAGTTACTTCATCTCTTTGAATAAATCTAATCATTTGAGCACTTCCAAGCATTTTACCAGCTCTTGCTAATACATAAATACCCGCAAATCCACTATAAAAATAGATTCCTTCTAAACATTGGTTTGCTATAATCATATAAATTTTGGCTTCATCATCACCATCAATAGCTCTTTGACCATATTTTTCATATACATTACCAATAAATTCATTTTTTGATTTTAATTCTTTATCAGTTCTCCACATCTCATATATCTCATCAGTATTCATAGAAATACTATCTACCATTACAGCATAACTTTGAGAATGAAGAGCTTCTTCAAAGCTTTGTCTTACAATACACATATTAACTTCTGGAGCTGTTATCCAAGGATTTACATTATCTACTGAGTTATTTGTTTGAATAGAATCCATAAAAATAAGTTGAGATAAAACTTTATCATATAGTCTTTTTTCACTTGGAAGTAATTTTCTATATTGTCTTGCATCTTCTGTAAGGTCTACTTCTTTTGGGAACCAAGTATTTGCAAGCATCATTTCCCATAAATTATAAGCCCATCTATAAGATAAATTATTTAAATTTATAATACCATCACTACAACCATTTATAATACCTGTAGTTGAGCCTTTTTTTGTAGTAGGACAATTATAATTAAATAGTTTTTTTTTCATTCGCAGTCCTTGTAAGATAAAATAGGATTGAAATTGTAGCACAAATTTATTATTATTGAATGACAAATTTTGATAAAAAAACAAAAGCCCCTATTTATAATAGGTGTTTGTTTTTATTTACATTTTTTACAAATCCCATATAAATAAACTTCGCTATCTTCTATTTTAGATATTTCATTTAAATGAGGATTACAGCTATTTTGTAATTCAAAATCGTAAATAGAACCACAATTTTTACATATAAAATGGCCATGTGAATGTTTTTTTATTTCATATTTAGGTTTTGCATTCTGGATGTTAATTTCACTCAAAATATTTTCATCTTTTAGTGTGTTTATGTTTTTATAAATAGTTGCTAAAGACATTGATGGGAATGTAGACTTTAATTCGTTATAAATATCTTCAATACAAATGTGTCCATATTTATCAATAGTTTTTAATATAGCAAGTCTTTGAGGAGTAGATTTTAGAGATGATTGTTGTAAGAGTGTTGTTAACTTTTCCATTTAATTACTTTAAGAAACTAAGAGAAAAACTCTTAGTCTTCTAAGATTTCTTCGATAGTGATATAATCACCAACTCTACCAGTCATTTGTTCTACATCAGTATTTACTGGTAATGTTTTTTTACCTGGTCTCCATCCTGCTGGACAAACTTCACCAGTTTTATAAGCATGTTGATGAGCTTTGATTTGTCTAATGAATTCTTTTACACTTCTACCTACTGGTGGTGCTTGAACTTCTTGTGCAACTACAACACCATCTGGGTTGATTAAGAATCTTCCTCTTAGAGCAATTCCAGCATCTTCAATTAAAACACCAAATTTTCTACTCATTTCAGTAGTTGGGTCTGCTGCGATTGTAAGTTTTAAATCTTTTAATAATGGTTCAGTTTCAGCAAATCTTTTGTGGCTGAATTTTGTATCTGTTGATACTGCTAATACTTCACATCCAAGTTCACCTTTGATGATATCAAGTTGTGCATTCATAGCAGCGATTTCTGTAGGACATACGAATGTAAAGTCTGCTGGATAAAAACAAATTACAGTCCATTTCCCTTTGTAATCTTCACTACTAACTTCTGTATAGTGTCCTGTTTCTGCATTGTAAGCTTCTGCTTTAAATTCTGGCATATTTTTTAATACTAATACACCTGCTTGTGTGTTTTCCATATTTATCTCCTTATTTTCTGTTGTTTCAACTACTTCTTCAGTAGCAGTTACTTCTCTTTCGCAAGCCATAATAGCTCCTTATTCTAAGTTAAAGCTATAAAGGTTATTTTGTTTTATAGCTTTGTTGTATAGAATTATAATTAAATAATATTTTTTTGTCAAGGAAAAAAATTATTATTTAGGTATTTTTATTATATCTTTAAATACCCTTTTAAATTTATAAATATTTTGATATATTTTGGAATAGTTTTTGCTAAATTTAAAATAAATATTTTATGGAGTGTTTTTAATGGAAGATGGTATAGATTTAAATCAATTAGAAGAGTTAAAAGAGGAATTAGAAACTTTAAAAAAAGAATTAGAAAAAGATAATTTATGTAATGTAAATAGATCTATGAGCAAAATAGACTTACAAATGGAAGCTATGTTAAAAGTAAGAGATAAAGCAAAAAATGTATATAAAAAACTATCAAAAGAACCTACAGAATGAAAAAAGTAGATAAAAATACTATTAAGATAGGTATATTATTTTTAGTAATTTTAGGATTAGTTTTTGTATTTTTATTAAGAGTTTTATATATTAGCTTAAATAAACCGGATCATTTTATCTCAAGAATGATTAGTCATGTTGATTTTGCTTTAAGAGGTAAAATAATATCTTCTAATAATTTTGTAATTGCTGAAAATAAAAAAGTTTATAATGTTGCTATCATTCCTAAATATATCAATCCTAATAAAAAAGAGCTTTTATTTAGTTTATTATCTATATATACAAATAAACCTAAGAGCTATTTTGAAGAAAAGATTGGCACAAGAACTAAAAGAGTAGTTATTTTGAAAAATATTCCTTATCAAATTAAAAAGAATTTAGAATATTTATCTAATGTATTAGCTATTAAAAAAGTTTTTGTAGAAGCTAAAAAAAGTAAAATAATATATGGATTAGATATTTTTGAAGCTCCATCGAAAAGAGTTTCTTTATTTAAAGATAAATTTGAACCAGTTTTAGGATATGCCAGATGGAATAAAGATCATAAAAGAGAAGGGATGGGGATAGAGAAATATTATGATCAATTTTTAATGCCGAGACAAAATGGATATATCAAAGGGTATAGAGATGTTCAAAATCATATAATTTATGATAACTCTGTTGTTATAAAACCAAGAATAGATGGTAAAAACATTAAGTTAAATATTGATATGATTTTACAAGGTAAAATAGATAATATTTTAGATGAACTAAAAAGTAAATTAAAAGCAAAAGATATAGTTGTTGTTGTAATGCAAAGTAATACAGGTAGAATTATTTCTATAGCAAGTGCTAATAGATATGACCCTATGCATATTAGACAAGAAGATATACCAAATCTTAAAATACCTCATATTCAATATAGTTATGAACCAGGTAGTGTAATGAAGCCTATTACTCTTGCTATGTTGCTTGAGCATAAAAAAGTAAATATATTAGAAGTATTAGATGCTCATAATGGAAGATGGAGATTTAAACCGAGGTTTATAATTAGAGATGATGAACCTTTTAAATGGTTAAATGTAATTCAAGCGGTAATTCATTCAAGTAATATTGTATTTGCTCAGCTTGGACTTAGATTAACTCCTACAGAATTTAGAAAAGGGCTTTTAAAATTTGGATTTGGTAATAAAAGTGGAATAGATTTGCCTTATGAATATAAAGGGGTATTATTTTCTCAAAGAGGATTAGAAAATGAAACTCATCGTGCAAGTAATGCTTTTGGGTATGCTTTACAAGTAAATTTAATTCAATTATTAAAGGCTTATAATACATTTAATAATAATGGAATTATGGTTATACCAAAAATTGCTTATAGTTATGGAGATAATATAATAGAGACTAAATCTATTCAAATTATATCTCCAGCAACTGCAAAAACTATATCAAAAATACTTAGAAAAGTTGTATTAGAAGGTACAGCAAAAGCTACAAATATTAAAGGTTTATTTATTGCAGGTAAAACAGGTACCGCAAAAATAAATAAAAATGGAAAATATATCAAAGGCTTATATAATTCAAGTTTTATTGGGTTTGTAAATGATAAAAAACATAAATATACTATTGCTGTATTAGTAATTAAACCAGACTCTCATAGATATTTTGCTTCTCAAACAGCAGTTGTAGTATTTAAAAGAATAGTGGAAACTATGATAGATATGAATCTATTAAATCCAGAAAAAAATAACTAAGAAAATCTTAGTTATTACATCTGATAAAAGATCCATCTGTAAATTCTATTTTTAGAGGAATAAATTCTACTTTTATCTTTTTTTTAGGAATATTTTTAAGATTTTCAGCTAAAGAACCTTTATTTACAATATAACTATTCATAATAACGATTGTTTTATTTGGTTTTAAATTTATATCTTTACGGATAAAATTTTCTAATAATTCTGAATTATCATCTTTAGCAATATATTTAATTGTTGTTGAGATATATTTAATCTCTTTTTTAAAGTTATTTTTAATTTTGTATGCAAATATATAGTTACTGATAAATCCAGCATTTCTATATTTATAATAATTATATACTAATACTAAATTTTTACAATTTGGTGTAAAATTATTATTTACTTTTTGCATAATATCAGTTTGTGATGAAGATACTTTTGTTATTTTTTGATTTATTTTTTGTTGTGATTTCAATAAGTTATCTAATTTTGTTTCTAATAGTTTAACTCTTTGTTCTAATAGCTCTACTCTTTGCTCCAAAGAGGAAGCAAAAATATTAGTAAAAATAAAAATAGCTAATATAATTTTTTTCATTTTAATACCTATAAGTAATTCTACCCTTATCTAAACTATAAGGATTTAATTCTACTTTTACTTTATCACCTGGAACTATTCTAATATAGTTCATTCTAATTTTTCCTGAAATATGACATAACAGTTCATGTCCTGTATCAAGCTTTACTTTAAATGTCGCATTTGGTAATGAATCTGTTACAATTCCATCTACTTCTAATACATCATCTTTTGCCATTTTATTCTCCTTTTAACTCTGTTAATATTACTGGTTTATTATTTACTATTGCTATTTGATGTTCGTAGTGGCTACCTCTTTTTCCATCAAGGCTTACAACACTCCATCCATCTTCTAATGTATCACTTTCACCTGTTTCTTGACATATCATAGGCTCTAAACAAAACACCATTCCATTTTTAATCTTATCACCTTGATTTGGTTTACCTTCTACATAATTAAGAATTTGAGGTTCTTCATGTGGTGCTCTACCTATTCCATGTCCAGAATAATTTCTTAAAGGATGATACCCTTTTGATGTGATATAGTCTTCAGCAATTTTACTTAGTTGTTTAAATCTCATACCAACTTTTATATTTTCTATCATATGGTATAGTGTATCACGACTTACATCTATGATTTCTTGTGATTTATTATCTACTTTACCAATTGGGACAGTAATAGCAGCATCACCATACCAACCATCTATTTCTACCCCTATATCAAATCCAACAATATCACCCTCTTTAAAAGGAATGTTATTTGGAATTCCATGAATAATAACTTCGTTTACACTTACACATACACTATTTGGAAAACCATAAAGTCCTTTAAAAGAAGGTCTTCCTCCATTTTTTACGATAAAGTTTTCTACTTCTTTATCTATTTCTAATCCAGTTGCTCCAACAACTGCCATCTCTTCAGCTAATTTAAGCGCTTTAGCTACTAATTGGGCTGGTTTTTTTATAGCTTCTATTTCAGAAGGTTTTCTAATAGGAATAGCCATTAAATTTCCTTAACATTAAATTTTTGATTATGATTTCCCAAAAGGGAAAAGAAAAGATTAAAGTCCAGTAGCTGAAAGAGTTTCATATTTTTGCATCATCATTTGAGCTTGAATTTTTCTCATTGTATCGATTGCTACTTGAACTACAATTAAAACAGCAGTCCCACCAAAATAGAAAGGAACTCCCATAGATTTAACTAAAAGCCAAGGTACAACAGAAATAATTCCTAAATAGATTGCACCCCAGAATGTAAGTCTACTCGCAACTTCATTTAAAAACTCAGCTGTTTGTGCTCCAGGTCTAATACCAGGAATAAATCCACCTTGTTTTTTTAAGTTTTCTGCTATATCTTTAGCATTAAATGTAATCGATGCATAAAAGTATGCAAAGAAAATTACAAATAAAAACATTAAAATATTAAATGGTAATCCATTTGGACTTAAAAAATCTCTAATAGCTACTAACCATGGATTAGTTGCTGCTTGAAGTACAGTTGTTGGAAACATTAATACTGCACTTGCAAAAATTGGAGGAATAACCCCACTTAAGTTTACTTTAATAGGAATATAATTCATAATTCTTTTTTTCTGATTTTGAATTAATACTTTTCTTTGATATGAAACTGGTACTCTTCTCTCACCTAACTCTACATAAATGATTACACCAATAGTTACCAGCATAATTACAATAATTGCAAGTAATTTAATAACATCTAATTCACCAGTATTTACACTATTAAGTGTTCCAGCTATTGCTGATGGGATTGAGCTAACAATACCAGCAAAGATAATTAAACTAATACCATTACCAATACCTCTTTGAGTGATTTGCTCACCTATCCACATAAGTATCATAGTCCCAGCTAACATACTGAATGCTGATACTAAAATAAATGTATCACTATCAATCATAATGGCACTTTCACCATTTTTACCTGTCATACTTTGAAGACCTACACTTACACCAATTGCTTGAATAATAGTAATAGCAACTGTTGCATATCTAATTACTTGCATATATTTTTCAACCTCTTCTTTTTTTAGTTTTCCAAGGTTTGGAAATGTTGCTGCAAGTAATTCCATAATAATTGATGCTGTAATGTAAGGCATAATTCCAAGTGAAATGATTGATAGTCTCTCTACTGCATTACCACTAAACATATTTAGCATACCTAATGCATCACCAGAGTGAGAAGTGAAAAAATCTTTTACTACATCTATATTTACTCCCGGAACTGGTACATAGGCTAAAATTCTATATACCAGTAAAAATCCAAGAGTAATTAGGATTTTTTTTGCTATTGGGTTCATATTACTTTCCAGAAGTTGTAATGTTTTCGTCTTTAATTTTATCTTTTAAAGTTTTAGCTTCACTTCCGATAAGTTTTACTTTTTTAACACTTTTTTTGAATTTTACAATTGGTTGTAAAGTTTCTAATGTGATTTCAGCTAATTCTTTAATAGCTGGGTATTTTTCTACATTGATTGCTAATGGCTTAGCTACTCTTGATTTGAAACCAACTTTTGGTAATCTTCTTTGAAGTGGTTGTTGTCCACCTTCAAATCCAACTTTTTTAGAGTAACCAGTTCTTGACTTAGCACCTTTTTGTCCTCTTGCAGCAGTTTTACCTGTTCCACTACCTTGACCTCTACCTACTCTTTTAGAAGCGTGAGTAGAACCTGCTGCTGGTTGTAAATTATGTAATGCCATTTTGCGACCTTTACTTTTTAGTTTTAATTCTTGTTAAAGCACCAATTGTTGCTCTAACTAAGTTATGTGGTTCATTTGAACCTAATGATTTTGTAAGAATATCTTTAATTCCTGCAAGTTCTACTACTGGTCTTACCGCACCACCTGCGATAGTCCCTGTCCCTTCACTTGCTGGTTTTAATAAAATTACACTTGCATTATATTTATTTTGGATATCGTGGTTAATAGTTGTACCATTGATTGCACCACTGATATCTACAAGATTTTTAAATGCATCATCAACAGCTTTTTTAATAGCATCTGGAACTTCTTTAGCTTTTCCAGTACCTACACCAACGATTCCTTTGTGGTTTCCAACTACAACTAATGCGTTGAATCTAAATCTTCTACCACCTTTTACAACTTTAGTAATTCTACCAACGTTTACTACTACTTCTTCAAATTCTTCTTTGTTTATATCTTTTACATTTATAGCCATCATCACACCTTATAGTTTAATACCGTTGTCTCTTAAAGCATCAGCAAATGCTTTAACAACACCGTGGTATTGAT
>Ga0256828_1001557_pt1 | contig 14173 bp, 14 predicted proteins | sample CV88metaG_FD_185993 | JGI IMG/M metagenome (GOLD analysis project Ga0256828, IMG submission 185993) | Hydrothermal vent microbial communities from East Pacific Rise, Pacific Ocean - CV88 | ecosystem: Environmental > Aquatic > Marine > Hydrothermal vents | place: Pacific Ocean: East Pacific Rise...
AAATTAGAAATATTTGAAGATATAAGAAGATAAATGATATATAGTCTATATATAGGAAAATATTCGATTTCGAGCAATAGCGCTATTGCCAGAAATTAGAAATATTTGAAGATATAAGAAGATAAATAATACATAGACTATATCATATAAGCAGTAATAAATACACGATAGAAATAATACGAATATTTAGAAATAAAACAAATTTTCTTATTTAAATGACAAAAGGATTAGAATGAATCTACAGACAAAAAACCATAAAATAAAAGTTACTAGTTTATCAGATAATGATATTATAACACAAGAAACCTTAACAATTTCAGAACATGCTGTTTCAACACAATATTTGCTTCTTAGTGATAATACTGATTTTAAATACAATCAAGAAGTTTATTCACCTGGAATTTTTAATAAAAAAACTAATTTTGTAATAGGTGAAAAAGAAAGTATTATTGTACTTGATCAAAATGGTAATTCAAAAGTTTTAGATACTAGTCAAATTATAGATAATGATTATTATTTAATTTATCCAATTCCTTGTTATGTATTGCAATCAAATGAATATTTAGATGTAATGTATAAAGGTGAATCATATAAATTATATTTATCAGGTGAATTAGGATATGATTTAGGATTATATTTATCAGGTGAATTAATTAAACAACAACTACAAGATAAATATGGTGAATTCATTAAATATTTTATAGATAATGAAAAAGGGAAAAGTATCCAAAAATCAATTATTATTAATTCAAATATTGAGTTTGTAATTAATATACTTAATGGTTATTATGAAGGAAATTCTCTACCATTTTTTAAAGTCAATAATAATGTAAATATTTATACATTTACTACTATTTTAAATTATTTAGGTGCTTCATATTCAATTAGAAATAGTAGCTCTATGAAAAAGATAATGTTTAAACTACCTGCTATTTTTTCAAATTTATCAATTAATCAAAAATTTAAAAATTTAAATTATTATGCATTTAATTCAGAAAATAATATAGAATTAATGTCTTATAATCCAAAAAATGGTAATGATTTATACTCTAAAGTTAACTCAGGTAAAATATTATTAATACCTGTTAAAGATATTGATTTTATTTCAACTAAAGACAATCGTATGTATGATCTAACAAGTGAACGTGCAGATGCAACGAATTATGCCTTAGTTGGGACACCAATAATGAAGAATTCAGATGGTGATATTTTAGCAGCTAGTGGGATATTTACAAAAGAAGGGCTGCAAGATGCTGCAAAATTTAGCCCAGAACAAAAAGAATATTATCGTGATTTAAATACAGGCGATATTACAAATTGGATTGCTGATGATGCAATTCTAGGATTATATAACAGTACGACACAATTAAAAAAATAGACAAAAATAGGAAATATAATGACACACAATGACAATAATATTAGCTATGCACCTGCAGGTGAAGACGCATTTAACTGGAAAAAAAGAATAAAAGTAGATATTATTCATAAATATTGGATAGATTCTATAGGAGTACAACAATTAGAGGAAGATGAAACTATTCGTATTACAGCACCTTTTGATAAAGATGGTGTAGCTGTAACAACAACAAGTAAAGATCAAATTCGTAATAGTATTGAATTAATTAAATTTATTGAGAAAACATATAATTCTTCAAATCGTTTAGAATTTAAACAAGGCGTTGGATTTAGTATCTCTAGTGGTGTATTTAAACATCGTCCATATATTCCAGCACAAGATGGTCAGGAAGAAGTAAAAGCTCAAGCTCCATCAATTGATGCATTAAAATATGTTCAGAATATGGTATTGGATTTAGATGCTCATGTAGTTGGTAATAAAGAAAGATTCCCTTTTAATTCTTTTACAGATAATAGTATTAGAGTAATTAGCTTACTAATTCTTAGAAAATTAAATCAAAAACTAAATGAATTTGATATAAGTATTAAATTGAAAAATGTGTATAAAACAGGTGGTGGTTTACAATTCATTCTAAGATTTAATAGAAAATTATTAAAAGAAGATGCAACTATTGCATTTGGGTTTATAAAAAATATATTAAATCCAAGAAATATTGAAGAGCGTAGAATGTTGGTTCATGGAATGACAGCATTAGATGTAGAAAGTTGTGAACTTGAATTTGATTCAACTAGTGGAGATATTATTCATACTCAGAGACTAGGTGGAACATTAAATCCAAAAAAACAATATAATAATGCTTTCGCATTAGAAGTTCCAGATATTAATGATAGTGATTTAAACAATCAAGCATTAACTGAATATGCTCAATTGATTGCAGAAACGAAAAGTTTAAATTTAAAAGATAAGAATGAGATTATAAATGAAATTAAATCTTTACCAATAGATCATAAATATTACATGGAACGTGCTAATGATGAATTAGATGCAGATTTTGTTATAAATAAAGCAGTATTAAATAAACATAAAGTTGAAACATTTGCTCAAGGAAATCAAGATTTATTTAATTCACCATTCGATGCTGAAATATTAAAAAAAATTCCAAATGCTAGTCAATACGAATATTTTACAAAAGATTTAATTCGATCAAATGCAGATAGTAATAGTTCATCATTTGTATGTCCATTTCATGATGATTCAGGAGATTCATTTACTGTTTGGAAGAATGATGGTGATCGATATAATGTTGTATTAGCAAAAGATTTTCATGATAATAAAGTGTATAATTTAATTCAATTTATGATGGCTGAAAAAAATTATAGAGGTGTACATTTCCCAGCTAGAACAAGAAGTGATGTAATTCAAGAATTAGCTGCAACTTTTAATATTCAACTAACTAGTGCAGAAAGAAAAGCTTTTAACAATGAAAGAGTTGAAGGGGCAGTAGATGAATTAATTAATATGGTAAATACTGAAGAATTTATTTATTATCGTTTAGCTACAAAATCTAGATCATGTATTGTTCGTGAATTTAATAATGGTAAAACTTATATATTTGATGGACCAGAAATAATGGCTGAACATATATTATTAAATCAATTAAAAGTTCATGATGCAGATATGGAACTACGTGCTCAATTTAGTAAAAAATTTAGAGAAAAAATATTAGTTTCTGCATTTGAAGAATTTAGACCAGGGTATGATAGAACATATATAGTTGATGATATGTTACATGTTAATTTATGGATTCCTAGTGAACATTATAGAAAATCACATGAAATAAGTGAAATGTTTGAAGAAATGAATTTAGTGAGTAGTTTAAAATTAATAGAAGAAAAATTACCATTAGTGTGGTTTTATCTTAACCAAATTACTCAACGTGGAAATCTTGCATTTTTTGTAAATTGGTTAGCTGCAAATGCTCAATTTAAAACAATGAGCACTATTCCTATTTTAACAAGTGAGCAAGGAACAGGTAAAGGTGTATTTGTAACACAATTTATTAAACGTTATTTTAATTCAAAATATGTTAATACTATTAGCTCAGATCAAGCAAATAATAACTTTAATGCGTTTATGCAAACAAGTAGTATGCTTATTTTGGATGAGGGTGAATTTACTAGTACAAAAGATGTTAATAATTTAAAATTTTTATCTGGTAATGATGAGATTATGGTTGAGAAAAAAGGCGTGGATACAGTAAGTGTTAAAAAATATTTTAATATGATTATGATGACAAATGGTGAAGTTCCTTTGAGACACTCAGCATTAGATAGAAGAATGACTTATTTTAGATTAGATATTCCACTAGATCAATCATTAAAACATTTAGGTTATGATACTGTAGATGAATTCACGACTGATTTACAAGATGAAATTGATGAATTTTGGGCAATTATGATTAAGACACAATTATATAAACCCTGGGTAAATATGAATTTAAAAGATAATCAATTTAATAAGCAAATCCTTATGATGCACCCATTTGGTAAATTAGTAATGCAAATTATTGAAAATAGATGGACTGATATTAAATTACAAATTAATGAAGCTAGTCAAGATAATATGGTCATGAATAGTAATATGGAAATGATTAATAGTATTAAAACTGAGTTTGAAAAAACTAGTCAAATTGATTTAACTTTAATTAATAAATTTATTGCTTCTATGCCTTATAAAAATTATACTAGTGTTCAACAATTTATTAAAGTTAATAAATTGCATCTAAATGGTATATATGTTGAAGCACAGGATTCAACTGTTAAAATTAGAATTGAAAAAAGTAAAGTTTTAGAATTAACAAAAATGCCGAATAATATGGGTAATCTATTTGAAGCATATAATGAAGATAATATTGATAATACTCTTGGAATGTTAAATGATAATGATGTTCATGAAGTACAAGAAGAATTTACAGGATTAACACCACATAAAACTGATGATTTACTAGGATTATATAATGGTGCTCCAATTGATCCATCTCAAGTTCCGGTATAACCGGAACAAATGAGAGAAAAGGATTAAAATGTTTAAATTATTAAATATAAATAAATTTATAAAAGAAAATAATGTATTAGAAGTTACTAATCCTATGTCATTTGATAAAGATAAATTAACTGATACAGGATTATATTCTCCTAGAATTTTTGGGAGTACTTCTAGAGAAAGAAGTACTACATTTGGATATATTAATTTAACCGTAAATATTATGCATCCATCTGTATTAAATAATATAAATAAGGTTAATACTTTATTTAGTAAAGTAGTTCATAATGAAAAGAAAGCTTTAATTAAAGATGGAATGCTAATTGAAGATGAGAATGGTAAATCTGGTGTGGGTTGGCTTTATCAAAATTGGGATCACATTGATCTTACAAAATACTATAATTCTAAAAATGAACAATTTATAGATTTTCTTATTGAAAAAAATCGTGATATTTTTATCAATAAATTTTTAGTAGTTCCAGTTAAATATCGTATGTTTCTTAAAAAACACGGAATGTTAGTTGAAGATGAATTAACTGAATTATATAAATCATTAATTAGAACAATACAGTCTGGTAAAAATGATAATATATTAATGAAGAATATTTTACAAAATAGTTCAAAAGATGCTATTATTCAGAAAAAAGTTTCAGAAATAAGTGATTATTTTATGAATTTACTACAATCTAAATCAGGACATGTTCGAGGTAGTTTACTGAGTAAAAGAATTGATAATAATACTCGATTGGTTGCAAATGCACGTCCAGATATACCATTTAATTGTGCAGGAATTCCTTGGCAAGTATTGATAAATGTATTTGATGTATTTATAATTGCTGCTCTAAATAAAAACAATTTATCAATTGATTATGGCGATAAATTAAAATTAAAGAATATGAGTATCAGTAAATTAGGTGAACATTTTACTTATATTTATAGAAATGTTGATACTTATACAGAAAATAATCCTAGTAATCGTGAATTATGGGTAAATTTATTAAAAGAGATTTTTGAATATCATCCAGAGTTAAGAGTACTCTTAAAACGGGATCCTGCTTGGAATAGTAAAAGTTATCATACTTTACGTCCAGTAATAATTCCTACAAATAATTATCATATTGTAGTTAATTCTTTACTTTATAAACCATTAGGTGGAGATAGTTTTAATTCAAAATATATTATTAAGCAAGAAAAAGGTAGCATTTTATATAATAAAGATATTGTTGTTAGTGCGCCAAATTCAGTTAAAAATACGATTATATCAATGGATAAATTATATGATTCTATCCATTCTAGGAGTTAACATGAATCAAGAATTTGTATACCCAGAACAAACAAAAGTACCTAAATGGGTAACTGATAAATTAAATGCTTTTCATGCACAGTTAAAAATTGATACTGGTAAATTTAAAGATGAATTTTTGCAGAATGCTATTGTTGATAATCTAGAAGAAAATATATTGTATTCTGATATTAAAATAAAAAATGTACTAGATAAAAAAGGTATTGGACAAATAATAAAACAAACAAGTACAAAAACAAGTGATTTAGAATTTATGTGGTATTATTATCTTATTATGCAAGCTGGTTTTACGTTAAGTTCGGTTATACCTAGTCCATTTGAACCAAAAGCCCTTACTTTACCAGAAGAATTTCACAAAGATAAAAATGAAGCAGTTGCTAGATATAATAATTCAAATAAAACAACAGAAGATGCACTAAGATTTCAACAAGATATTACAAAAATAGCTAAAAAAGTAAAAAAATATTTTGAAGATAATAATGTTCATGTTGTTGATTTAATGAATTCAAAAGCTAAAGGTAATATTAGCCACATTCAATCATTATTATTAAGTGTTGGATTAAGTATTAATTCTTTTGGTGAAATCAATGATGTTATATCAAACTCTCATTTAGAAGGATTAACTCAAACTCAATTTTTTAATGGTTCTTCTCAAGCAATTCAAGCATTATATGCAAAATCAAGTGAAACAGCAAAACCTGGTTATTTAGGTAGAAAATTAGGTGTTATCAGTGAAAGAATTAAATTATCAAGTACTTTAGACTGTGGAAGTCAAAATTATTTATCTTTAAAAATTAGAGATAAAGATATGTTACAATCTCTTGCTGGTAAAACCTATCGAAATAAATTAGGTATATTAGTACAATTAAAAGAAGATGATGATGTAATTGGTAAAACTTTACAATTTCGAGATTCATTATACTGTAAAGCACGTGATGGTATATGTCATACATGTTATAATAAAGATTATATAAATAAAATGAAATTAGTTGCAGGTGATAATATAGGATTAATTGCAAGTACTAGCATGACAGGTACTTTAGTAGATCTAACATTGAAAAAATCTCATGTTGGTGTTGGATTAGATCAAGATGAAGTAAATTTTAGAAAAGAATTAGAATTAGATTAAAACAAATTTATTAAATTATAAAAGGATATAAAATGGCTAGACCAAAAAAAGAAAAATTAGAAAATGTGGACCAAAACGAAATCAGCGAAACAATTAATGAAGTGGTTGAGACTACAGAGACTCCTAAAGAATCTGAAGAAGCTAAAGTAGAATCTGAAGTAGCTAAAGTAGAATCTGAAGAATCTGAAGTAGAATCTGAAGAATCTGAAGTAGAATCTGAAGAATCTGAAGTAGAATCTGAAGAATCTGAAGTAGAATCTGAAGTAGAATCTGAAGAATCTGAAGTAGAATCTGAAGAATCTGAAGAAGCTAAAGTAGAATCTGAAGAATCTAAAGAAGTAAAATCACCAAAAAATACTGGAGTTGAACGTAAAGTAGAAATTCCAAATGGTCATGTTATCCATAGTGGATTTACAATATAATCTTAGAGGAATTCCTCTAAGATTTTCTTGTGTTTGATTTCATTGAAATTAAAACAAATAGATTATCAAGGAGTTATAATGAGTTTTCCACATTTCCATGGTATCAACCTAGCAGAAGGTGGATACATAAAAAATTTTAAAGTAGAAGAATTACAAGAAGATCCAGTCATTAATCAACCAGGTAGAATATGGTATAATATTCAAGAAGACGCTTGGAAATATAGCGCGATAATAGATAATATATTACAAATAAATTATTTAGATAAAGACTTAGATCCTTATTATATACATACAACTGGTAATATAATGACTAGTGAAGAAGCAATGAATTTTACACCTAGTAAGCCAAATACTTTACTTTATATAAGTGATGCAAATGAATATGTTTATTGGAATAATAAATGGTATTTTTGTGTATCAAATGAAGAATTGTATTACATTGGTATAGGTACAGGTGAAGCTGGCACATATACTGAATCATTTGAAGATTTAAACGAAGTTAATTCAAATTTTATATTTAATGATATAAGTAAAGAAATAGATAATAATGATCCAAAAGTATGGAATATTAATTCTGGATCTACTCCAAGTAGTAATACTGGTCCAGATGCAGCATATGATCAAACATATTATATTTATACTGAAACTAGTTCTGGTGGAGATACAATAGATTATTATATGATTACTTCAAATTTTCATGAATTAACTGAGATAAAATTAAATTGTCATATGTACGGTTCAGATATAGGAACTTTTGATATTGATATTTGGGTAGATGGTGTAAACGGTTCATGGGATAATATTTATACTATTTCTGGTGATCAAGGAAATTCTTGGTTTGAAATAATATTAGATACTACTAATTTAAAAGCTGAAAAAATTAGATTTCATTATTATAATATTGATGGCTTTCGTGGGGATTTTGCTATTGATAATTTAACTCTAACTAGCATTTAAAGGATTATAATGAAATTAGAAATAAAAAATAAATATTTAGTGGGCGAAGATAAAATATTTAAAAATCTTGATGAATTATTGTTTGGTCCTTTATTAGACATTAAAGATATTATTAATAATATTACTTTAAATGATAATATTATTCAAATAGATTATGATGATACATTTACAACCTCAGAGAAAATATACGATAAAATAATGAGTAATATTGAGAAGTCCGTTGAAAATCCAATAATACATGAAATAATTGATAAAAATTTAAAAACTCAAGATAATCAAAAATTAAAAATTATTTATAGAGTAGAAGATCCAACAATTGATTCAAATATAGATACTGATATCTTATGGGTAAATAAAGTAACGGGTGAAATATTCACTTGTGTTGATAATACAATTAATCAAAATATTTGGCAAGGACAATTAGGTACTTTAATTCAACCAAATACTGTACCAAATATTTATAGTGATTGTATTCTTCATTTACCGATGGATGATATAGTCGGTGATAGATTAGAAGAAAAATCAAATAATTATAATGTTAGAGCAAGAAATTGTAATATTGGTGTCGGCCAAGTAAATTCAAGTGTTAAATTCAAATGGAACAGCAATGTTAAAGTATTAAATTCTTGGAATTTAACAATTAATGAAACTTTTGAATTAAATTTTTGGATTAAAGTTGATAGTTTATCCAGACGTTCAAATATTATACATAAAGCATACGGTGGAGAATTTAGCGTTGTATTGGAAACAAGTGGCGCTATTAGTTTATATTATGGATCTTGTGGTTGTAATTGTTGGCCATATTCTCATATAGTTAGTAACCCTGATACAGTAAAAGTTGGTAATTGGTATCATATTACAATTATTCGAAATAATATTAATTCTGTTAGTTTCATGATTAATAATATTCCAAAATCACCATATCAATCAACTTATAGAGTATCATCAATTGAGTCTAGTTATAACCCAATTTTAATTGGTTCAGGTTATCAACATTCATTAAACGGTTCCTTGGATGATTTATGGTTTCATAATAGAATATTAACACAACAAGAACGTGATTATATATTTTCTCGACGATAAAGGACAAATATGTTTTTAATAAAATATACATTAGAAAATGAATTAGATTTATGTATGGATGATGGTGAAATACTTGAAGCCACAGAAGATTCCGACGGTGTTGATGATAGAGTACCTAGTTTGTTTACAGTTGATGATATATGTGTAGATCGTAGTACAAATGAATATTATGCTGTCGTACAAGGAGATATTCAATTCTTTAAAGACAATAATACAGAAAATGTTAATTATATAGAAGTACAAGAAATACCAAGCGGAAGCAATATTCAATATCTTGCAGATAAATCAGATAATGTAAATGATATCACACGATATTATAAAAGTCGAACGCGAGAAAAATTAAACGATGAAGTTGGAGATATTTTCGATTTATTAGCTGATCTTTCTAAAAAAGTAACAATGATTGAACGTTTAGGATTATATGTAGCACAAGAATTAATTAGTAATAATCAATTACCTAATACAGAAGAAAGATACGGAACATTAATTGATTATTATGCAAATTATCTTGAAGAAAATGATCATGTTGTTGATGTTGCTGATTTAGAGGATAGTCAAGAATTATTTTTAAAATTAGTAAATAGAACGAGAAAAATTAAAGATATTGTTAAACAAGAGTACACTGATAAATTACAATAAGGATTATGATGAAAAACTGGAGACAGTCAAAAGAATATAGAAAATGGCGAATACAAGTTATTCGCCGAGATAAAAGATGCGTTATATGTGACAGTAATAAAAAACGAACAGCTCATCATATTAATGATGCCAGTTATCATCCAGATTTAAGATTTGATATAGATAATGGTGTATGTTTATGTTATAAATGTCATATGAATTTTCATACAAATTATAAGCGTTCATATCGAGAAAAATGCACAATTTATGATTGGAATAATTTTAGATCTTTATTAAATTATTTATCGGATTTAGATCATATAAATAAAACAGAAGAATAAAATAATGAAAGTATTTAAAAATCAAATAATAGAAGAAATGAATGCATTAAATAAAAGAAAAGAAGCTTTGCAATATGGTATTATTCCAGCTGATAAAACACAGTGGAAATTAGGATTGAAAAAAATAAAAAAAGGACATAGTAAAGAAGATAGATTAATTGATCAATCGAAAATAGTTGATAATCATCTTTCGACTCAGAATAAAGAATTTACTGGTAAAATAATGGATATTGATTCATCTATTATAATGCCTACTCATAAAGGTGACAAATTCTCTTCACGATTTTCTCCAACGACTCGAGAACAAGTACACACTCATCCTACACGGAGCATTTTAAGTGCAAATTCTCTTCCTTCTACTTTAAATACACCAGCAATTGCATCAGGTGAAGACTTATCTAGACAAGGAATATTAAAAAAGAATTTATTTCAACCAGGTGACAAATATGCATATTTAAATACGGCTGATAAATTATTTAAGAAAAATGGCAATATAAATAATTATCAAATAAATAATGATTCAAATGTTCCTCAAATATCACGGGTAAATACTCGAATCTATAAATCAGATAAAGGTACTCATTATAAACAAAATGAATATATTTATACTCAATCTCCTGAAAAATATAATTTAAACGGTAAATTAAAAGAATCTCTTAAACATATTCCAAATTCAAAGATTGATATATTAAAAGCTATTTCAACATATCCTAATCAAAAATTAAAATTACACACTAAATTAGGAAAAACTGTTGGGCAAAGAATTCCCGATTATATAATATCAGATAAACAATATGGTAAAGAATTATTAAATGCTTTAAAAATTGCTCCAGAACATGCGTATTTAAGAATCATAAAAAAAGATAAAGATGCTGATGCTTTATTGGGCAAAATAAAAAGCAATGTAGATAAATTAGATAAAAAAGAAAAGAAAAGCTTAGATAAAGTAAATGAATTAGGAAAATTGGGATATTCTGATCCAATAATCAGAGGATTAACACCTAATATGATTAGATCTATTTCTAAATAAATTAATAAGGATTAAATAATGCTACTTGAAGAAGCAAATAGACCAGAGGGTCATTTACTTAATAAAAATAATAATCCTAATGTAACTCTAAAAGATGGTTTTCAAGGATCAGTAAGAGATGCATTAGCACATAAAATTAAACATAAAAGAGTTCTTCGAGATCAACAACGAACAATGATAAATGATATAAAAAATCAATTATTTACAGATGGTGGTAAAAAACAAAATTTACCAAATAAAATGAGAATTGTTCGTCCAGATTTTGACAAAGAAGATATTAAATTAATTAAACATAATATTAAAAAACATGAAGAAGTTCTCAAAGAACAAGATGCTAAAGCTAGATTTTTATCAAGTACATCTGGATCAGGTAATACAAATACATTTAATCGAGTATATTCTTCTAAAGGAGATATTAAAAGTTATCACCCCGATCCGAAACTAGTTCCACAATTATCATCTGATGAATTAAGAATGCAGGTTATTAGTAACTTAGATAAACAACAACAAACATTTCAAAATAATAAACATGAACATGATACACGCGTGAAACAATTATATGATAAAGATATTAAGCAACGAAATCAGACAATACAATTAAATAAAGAGAAGTTAGCTGAAGATGCTAGACACATTTCAAAAGCAAATAATTCATTAAATGCTCAAGAGCAAGCAGAACGTGAAAAAATAAAACAACATTTAAGAGAGCGACAAAAACGTAAATATTATGAAACTGGTATAAAAGGTACAAGTTCACATGTAAGTGGTTTACAATATAAATCAAATGAAGCTCGTCGAACACCTGAACAACAACGTGCAAGGGAAGCTTTATTAAAAGCTGTTATCGAATGGCAAGAACAACATTCAAATGCTAAACCAACACCTAGTATTTTAGCACAGATAAAGAATCAAGTTCAAAGACAACGCGCACAAGAACAAGGATTATAAATGGGGACATATGCAGCTGTTAAATTTAGTAAAGAGAGTACACGACGTATAAATAATTTTCTTAAAGAGTTTAATCTAGAAAAAGATTTTGATGACGATTATCATTGTACTTTAATTTATTCAAGAAAATTAATACCTTTTTATAAAACAAGTAAAGGTGTAAAACAAGTAAAGAATAAAGCTAGTAACTCATTATCAAAATTAATTAGTGTTAAAGGTATTGGTACTTTCGATACACCAGAAGGTAAGAATTTACATTTAGTTTTAAATTGTAAATTTTGTGAATTAAGATTTAAAGAAGCGATGCAGAAAGGTGCAGAATATGATTATAATCAATATGTACCTCATATAACATTATTATATGATAGTCAAATATCAGATGATAAATTAAAAGAAATGGATAAAGCTAGTAAATTATTAAAACTAGAAATTAGTGAAGAATATATTGAACCATTAAATGAAAATTATTTAACAGATAAGGATAAAAAATGATAGGATCAGGATTATTTTATTCGATGCAAGTCGATAAACCTACAATTTTAAAAAAATTAAAAGAAATTGGATTAGCTCAACAAGAAGATAGAGTATCACCAGATATTGAGATGACAAAAGTTATTCAACGTGTTGAAAAACATCCAGATAGAACAGTAGAGTATAGTAAAACTATTTATAAATCTAAAGAATTACAAGATTTAGAACGTTTTGGAACATTTCCTCCTAATGCGGCACAAGAACCAACAAAAGAGAAAAAAGGGTTAGAGGAAGCTAAACCGAAAAATAAACATTTACCAAAATAATATTTAAGGAACAATAATGAACTCAGAAAAAAAGAAAATTCTGAAGTATTTGAACGTAGAAAAGAATAAAATATATGCAAAAGAACCTGTAAGTATAACAATAAATCTTAATGAGATGAAAGCAGGAGATGATGAATTAGTTGATATTTCTGAAGTAAATTCAGATAAAGAAGAATTAGTTGGATCAGTTCGTATACCAGGAATATTTACAATAAATGCTGAAAATAATATCACAATTGATATGTATTTTTCATTCCATTTAAATTTAATAATAAGTGAAACTATTAATAAAGAAGATGATTTAGTAACTTATTATTATAATCCAGGGGATTTAATATGTTATGAAACGACAAAAAGTAATGCTACTAATATTATGATACTTGATACATTATTTGAAAATAGAGTAAAATATCTTAATGGTGATTTACCTAAGCATGTTATGGCAATATATGATCAAATTGTAAATACTAACAACATTAAAATACATCACATTACAACATTATTAACTGTTTTATATGGTGAAGTAACAAGTGAAGGTTTTACACCAGTTAGATTAACTAAATCTCAAAAATATTCTAAAAATAATGCAATTAATACAAAAACAAGTGCACATAAATTAAATAGTGATATTGGATTTGGGTATGGTTATACAAATGAAAGTGTAGCTGAAAATATTTCAAGAAAATATGTACCGACAAAAACAGATATTGAAAAAGTAATAAACGGAGAATTCGATGACTTATAAGTCGTCGAATATTTTCTTGTGGTTTAAATCATATATATTCTAATTTATCTTCTTATATTAGAAAAACTGGCAATAGTGCTATTGCTCGAAATCGAAAAAATATGATATATAGACTATATCTTAGAATAATTGAAAAACTGGCAATAGTGCTATTGCTCGAAATCGAAAAAATATGATATATAGACTATATCTTAGAATAATTAAAAAACTGGCAATAGCGCTATTGCTTGAAATCGAAAAAATATGATATATAGACTATATCTTAGAATAATTAAAAAACTGGCAATAGCGCTATTGCTCGAAATCGAAAAAATATGATATATAGACTATATCTTAGAATAATTAAAAAACTGGCAATAGCGCTATTGCTCGAAATCGAAAAAATATGATATATAGACTAT
>Ga0256828_1001558_pt1 | contig 14173 bp, 10 predicted proteins | sample CV88metaG_FD_185993 | JGI IMG/M metagenome (GOLD analysis project Ga0256828, IMG submission 185993) | Hydrothermal vent microbial communities from East Pacific Rise, Pacific Ocean - CV88 | ecosystem: Environmental > Aquatic > Marine > Hydrothermal vents | place: Pacific Ocean: East Pacific Rise...
GTATGTCAAAGCCTAGTGCATTGTAAACTACTATCTGCTTAGGTGTGTTATACAGGTGGTCATCACCACGTATGACATCAGTGAGCCCCATAAGTGCATCATCAATAGCAACAACAAAGTTGTATGTGGGTGCACCATCTGCACGTGCAATAACAAAATCATCTACTTCAGTAGCTGCGATGTTCATCTCACCCTTAACCCCATCAACAAAAGATATCGTTCCCTCTTGTGGTGCTTTGATACGGATAACCGGATCTACACCCTCTGGAGGGGTACCTGTAAAGTCACGGTAACGTCCATCATAACGTGTACGCTCCTTTTTAGCCATCTGCTCTTCACGAAGTGCTGCTAGTTCATCTTTAGACATATAACACTTATAGGCTTTACCTTCTTCAAGGAGTTGGTCAATATATTTTTTATACAAATCAAAACGTTTAGACTGATACACTACCTCACCATCATGACTCATACCTACCCATTCAAAGGCTTTGAGTATGGCATCTTTAGCTTCTTCTGAGTTACGAGCCATATCTGTATCTTCTATACGAAGAAGAAACTCACCATTGTTATGCTTGGCTGCAAGCCATGAGAAAAGAGCAGTTCTTAAACCACCAATGTGTAAATACCCTGTAGGTGAGGGTGCAAAACGTGTAACTGTAGACATAGGTAACCCTTGTAATATAAATTATGTGATTGTAGCGAAAATGTTGTTAAGGAGTTGTTTTTCTTGTAAATTATAGGTGTGAAATCCATGGTACGACAACTATCACACTTAGCCCGAAGAGATATGCAGGAGTGCCGTTATTTGACACTCCTTAAGTAACTAGTTCTTCTTTTTAGACTTTGTTTTTTTCTTTTTCTTTGCTTTAGTCTTTTTTGTTTTCGTTTTTTTAACTTTAGACTTTAACTCTTTTTTCTTATCGTCCATAGACTTTATTTTACGTTTTTTAGTTTTCTTTTCTGCTTTTTCTTTAGCAGACTTTTTTGTTTTAGCTTTTGTCTTTTTAGCTTTTTTTGTTGCTTTTTCTTCTACATCTTTTTTAGAAGATTTTCTTTTCTTTGCTTTTGTCTTAGACTTTTTAGTGACTTTCTTTACCCCATCACTTGTTTTAACCCCACGCTTAATATTATCAGCTGTCTGTTCACCGATTCCTTCTACTCTTTGCACATCTTCAAAAGATTTAAACTTACCATGACGTCTCTCTTTAATAATAGCTGCCGCTTTTACTTCACCAATACCATTAATCTCCATAAGCTCAGCTTTAGATGCACTGTTAAGTGCCGACAAACTCATAGCAAATAATGATGACATTCCAAATACTAGTACCCCAGCAATAATTTTTTTAAACATTCTTTTTCCTTTAATATATTAAGATAGAAAGATTATAACTAATCTTTTCTGAACTATTCTATCAGCTTATTGTAACACAATTGTGTACTAATAAAGAGTATAGTATACTACATCAAAAACAAAGTATCATTACCTATGAAATCACTTTTTATCTATGCATTTATTCTTTCTTTGACTATGAGTATTTTAGTTATCTTTCTTACTTCTAAATATAATCTATTTATTGACCATAGCGATGTTAGTAAGCCACAAAACTTTCATGAAACTGCTACTCCTAGGGCAGGTGGTATTGGTCTGTTTTTAGCTTCTATGCTTTTACTCTTAAGTAGTTTTGGACTTAAGTTTGTTATTCCTATCCTTTTTGCTTTTGTAAGTGGTATTTTTGAAGATTTCCATAACTCACTTAGTCCAAAACTACGTTTGTTTTTACAATTTATTGCAGCTGCAACAGCTATATGGCTGACAGATGCTGTAGTTACCTATTTGGGTCTTGGTATCACCATGCCATACTGGGTAGGCGCTATTTTCAGTATTTTTGCCATTGTAGGAATGATGAATGCAATCAATATTATAGATGGGTTTAATGGATTAGCTTCAGGGGTAATATTGCTTATCTTGTTTTCATTTTTAACAGTTTCTTATACTCATGGTAATACCGAAATATTCACAGTAACTTCTATCATAATAGGTGCTACTTTAGGTTTTTTTCTACTTAATTTTCCTAAAGGTAAAATATTTTTAGGCGATGGTGGTGCCTATATGCTAGGATTTATTGTGGCCGTGATAGGCATTTTTTTAGCGGGTAAATATGCAAATGTTAGTCCATGGTATATACTTGCTATTTTTATTTATCCAGTATGGGAAGTCCTCTTTTCTATAGTTCGCAAACTTTCTATAGGGCTTTCGCCCATGCAACCAGACAACCAACATATACATATGCTGATTCATAAACATATTACCAAAAGTAATCCACTTACTTCTGTACTTATTTGGGTGTGCATATTACCAAATATGCTACTCTCTACACTATATTCACATAGCTCCATCATTAATATTTTAATCACACTCTATTTTATTGTGGCTTATCTTGGAATTTATAGATTTTTATCCCAGAAAAATACTTAAGTTACCATGCTCTGATAATAGTCTAAATACTCTTGTTTTCTAATCTCTAGATTAAACCGTTCATTAAACATTTTTTTAGATGCCGTACCCAATTTCTCTAATTCTTTTTTTTCTAATTCGACTAAAGCATTTACCACAGCATTGACACGATTTGACACAAGTAAACCATTAGCTGCTATAAATGTATGTAAAGAAGGAATATTACTTAGTAATAATGGTTTTGCATAGGCTAGTGCCTCTAATACTGCTAAAGGCATACCTTCACTATCACTTAGTAGCACAAATATGTCCGCATTTTGCATAACCTCTTCTATGGAGTTTAATGCACCCAAAAAATATGTATTTGAAGGAGCATCTTTTTGAAGAGATTGCATTTGACTTCCCTCTCCTACAAAATAAAAATCTATTTGGGGCAATTGTCTTGCAGTTTCTATCAAGATGTCTTGACGCTTTGGTATATCAAAACGGGCTACCATCACAATTTGTAATCTTTGATTTACTGCTACATACTTATCCCTCTTCACTGAAGGCAAAGGGAAAATACTATTTTCTATCAATTTTAATTTTTTAGGTGCGATATGTAATGTATTGATTGCTTTACTATAGTCACTTTTAGAAATAACTAAGATAGAAGAACTAAGATAAGAGAGTCCCTTTTCTATCCACTGATAAATATAATTACCTCGATAGATAGCGCTCCAGCCATGGCTCACATACACTACAGATATAGAGGGTACCAATATCTTTAAAAGTCGTGCATAGATTCCAGCATTTGCACTACTGGCTATAAGAAGGTTTATCTTGTTTTTTTTTGTAAATTTCCATAATTGGAAAAGATATCCTAACGAAGAAAATGAATAAAGTCTCTTATCTATTAACATCTCTTTACAATGTCTTTTTGCTTCTTTACTTAACCACCCATGACTTCCTGTGGATAGATATACTTCATAACTATCCACCAGTAAGAGTATTTGATCATACGTCCATTTCTGAGCCCCACCCAATTCTGGGTTAGTCGTTATAAATAGAGCCTTCTTCATGAAGATTTATCGTTTTATTTTATATATTTTCGTATAAGGTGAAGATACGACCAGTTCAAACAAAGCTTTATCATATTTTCCAAGTATAAACATCTGCACATATGTAGAGTTGAAAGTATCCGTATCCATGACAACAAATTGTCCATAACTCTGCATATAAATAATTACATAATCACCATTTATATGATAGGTTTGTGATTGTAATTTAATTTTACCGGCAGTAGTATTTTGAGTGATAATAAAATGTTTTACAAGCCCCTTTAATCTACCTATTTCTACTTCACCATTTTTTGAATCAAAAGTAATACCATTACGTAAACGTATCATACCATCATGATTACTTTGTGCAGAGTCGGGGTAGAATGTTACCTCTTTTTGCTCTTTACCCGTGATTAAATTTATATTTCCGAAGATGGCTACTGTAGGGAAAATACGTAACATTCTAAAAGGCAGATAAAGAAATACATCTCTTGTTTTTTTAGGCAAAGTATAAGTACCACTTTCCAATTCAGCAAGCAATAAATTGGGATCTGTTTGATTTTCTTGCTTATTGTGAAACATAATATCTGTTACTTTAGTATAATTAGAATCCACATATGTTTCTATAGCTAACCTACTCAGGTTTGCAGCCAATTCAGGAGAGGGAGTTAATAATATTTTAGAAACAATAAAATTGTCATTGGTATGTTTACCTCCATCTATCAATGTATTGGTATTAGAATAAAACCAAATAGGATAACCATAATCCCACCATGCAATCGTATAATCTTTGGGTGATGCAATCTTTTTCAATTTTGCCAAGTCACTCACTTCTGTCTTATTTAATACAGTAGGAACTTTATACCCAATAATATGTGTTATATTTGTATAAAGCATCATTGCGGTAGCTATACCAACAATAAAATAGCGAAATCCTCTTTTAGTTGATACATACATCGATATTATCCAAAAGAAATAAATAGCAGAAAGTGCAGCAATTGGTACGGCATACACTGTAAATCTCAGCCCTGCCCATAATGATAAAACCCCTACTCCAATCATTGGTAAAGCTATAATAAAAGGCTTATGTCGCATAACCAAAAGAATATACCCAATTAGAGAAATAATCACACCTATTTGAGAACCTGAAATTCTATTTGCCATAGTAGAAAAAGGAATAGCTCCTGCTTCTCTTACCGTTTGTATTACCTGATAAAAATGTAATCCTTCTGCCTCTACACCCCGATCCAAAAAGCTAAATACCCGTCCAAGTATTGAGCCAAAGACATTACTAAATATAAGAAAGGCTACAAAAGCTATAACCGCAATATAGAGCATCTGCTTCGTAGATAGTTTTGCTTTTAACAAGACAAAGAGTGCCATAACAAAAAGTATTAAACGCACTTCTATAGCCACACTCAACATTAATGTAATACTCAATAACACCACACTTCCATAAAAAGTGAGTGCCCCCTCATGAAAGGCTTGTGTCTCATCACTTTTAAGTATTCCTTTATATTCAAGCGCTAAATATCCTACAAGCATAACAAACATCGCAAAGACAATCGTCATCCCCTGCGGATAAAAGAGAGGATAAATAAAAATTAAACCTGCAGTTAATAATACAGAAAAAATATCTTTCTTATAAACCACATGTAGCATGGCATAAAAAATACTAAATTGTAACAATACAGAGAACATATCCGTATCATAGTACCCTACCATAGTACGGTTATAATAACTCCACGCAATACTTCCCAAAAGTGCAGCAAAAAAACCAAGCAAAGTATGCCCCATAAGTCTTGCGGCAAACATCATAGGTATTACAATAAGACTAGAAATAAAAGCAGGCAGATAGAGTATAACTGTCTCAAGGGAAAATGGTGTCCATTTGACCAAAGCATATGTAAGAGAGACCAACCCACTACTATAGTGATGTACTGCCTGTTTTACACCATCTTGGGGTGTAATACCATGCAGTAAATCTCTTGCAGCATTAGCAAAAGCATACCCATCATTGGTATTTATCATCAATTCACCATTATACATAAAGCTTGGATTCCCATCAAACTGATAGACCCATATCATACGAATTGCCATACTAAAAACATATGCCACGGCTATATAAATCCAAAATGATATCGTGCCTGTTTCTCGCTGTAGTGTTTTTTTCATTTTTTCTCTTTTTATCTATTGTATTATGATGCTTATGATTTTAGCATCTCCTCACCTAAACTCTTATTGTATTTTACGTTTTAACCTATGATAAAAGTTCTATATACTTTTCTATAATCTTATTCTTATTAAATATTTTGGCTCTATCTTTTGATTTTATTTTATAATAAACAAACAATGTGGGATCATCTATCAATAGTTGTACTGCATCTTTAAATAGCTGGACATTATTTATAGGAACAAGTATACCATATTCTTTTTTTACCATATTCTCTATGTGGATACTTCGTTCATCTGATAAAATTTCACTTGGACCACTTAAACAATCTGTCGAAATAATAGGTAACCCACAAGCTAATGCCTCCACCAATACATTTGGAAAACCTTCATAATTTGAACTAAATACAAAAACATCTGCTTTAGCCATATATTTGTAAGGATTAGGGCAAAATCCCAATAAGAAGACTCGAGTTTCTAATTTCAATATTTTAATTTGTCTTTCTAGCGTTTTATATAATTTTCCTTCACCCAATATTAATAATTGTGTCTTCTTATTTTCTAACTGAGAAAACACTTCTATAAGTAATTGATGATTTTTTCCCTCATCTAAACGACCGACAGTAATATAGGTAAAGACATCAAAAGAAACATCAACAACTTGTTTCTGAGAAAGTATTGATATGTCATCTAAATCAAAAGGATTATATATTGTATGGAGTAAAGACTCATCTATCCTAAAATTTTTAGTCAAATCTTCACTGTTCCCATATGAATTTGTGATAATATTATCCGCTTTCGGATATAAATTTTTAATCAACCATTTATTAATTATTGAGAGAAAATTCCTTTTCCTATAAATTTTAGAAGGTGTACTTCTTTCACTAATTATAGTTTTTGATATACTACCAAATGATTTAGCTAAAATAGAAATATAAGAAGGTCTATTTGAAAAAGCCAAACTAATGTCAATATTATTTTGTTTACAAAAATTTTTATATTTCCATCCTAAATACGGAAGTTTAAATAATTTTAACATTCCATGTTCGCATGCTTTAGACTTCTCTAAATAGTAAATATGAATATTCTCTGGTATCTTATATACAATTGTTTCATTCATTAGCACCAAAGTAATATTATACTCATCTTTTAAGGCATTCAATAACACAGAAACCACCCGCTCTGCACCTCCACCAGCCAAAGAGTAGATTAGTATGGACAGTTTCTTTTTCATTTTTTGTCCATATATTTTTTATACCACATTTCAAAAACCAGAATATACCAAAGCTTATTTACATTTAATGCTCTTTTCTCTTTTAGTTTTTGATACTCTTTTTGAATATACTCAAAATTTAAAAATCCGTGTTTATCAATATTATTTTTTTGAAAGTGTTCTTTAAACAGTATATCCAACTCCCCACCAAACCATTCAAACAGGGGAACACCAAAACCTTTTTTTGGTCTATCAATCATTTCTTTAGGAATATAGCGTTCAAGAACTTTTCTCAATAGATACTTGCTCTCTCCATCCCTATACTTATATTCAAACGGTACCTGTGCCATAAATTCTGCAATTCTGTGATCAAGTAGTGGTTCACGACCCTCTATACTTACCGACATTGTAGCTCTATCTACTTTTGTCAAGATATCATCCACCATATAGCGATGGTAATCCCAAAGCATCATTCCCTGCATAGGGTTTTCCTTCTCTCCTATGGAAAAATATGCTTCATCTATTGGTTTTTGGTAGCCCAAAAGAGATGTAACTTCATAATTTTTAGAGGTATGTATAAACTTCTCATATATCTCCTTTAGGCTCTTAGATGCAAGGAATTCTCGCAGTTGAATAAACCTATGTCTCAATAATTCATTTTTCACTATTTTTCTTAGAAGCTTCTCACTGGGTAGTTTCATAGAAAAAGCCAAAAGCTTACGAAAGACTTTAGGTATACGATATATTTTCTTTACTAGATTATCGACATACCAATAGCGCTCATAGCCACAAAAAACCTCATCACCACCATCTGCAGACAGCACTACCTTTATCCCGGCATCTTTTGCCATTTGACTTACCAGTGTAGTAGGAATACCGCTACTGTCACCAAAAGGTTCATCATAAATCTCTACAAAATCTTTTAAAATCTCTTTAGCCTCGTTGGCATCTAAAAACTTCTCCGAATGTATTGTTCCAAGATACTCTGCCACCTCTTTGGCAAATGTTGCTTCATTATATTTTGCTTCATGAAACCCTATCGTAAAGGTATGAATATTCCCATGATGTTTCTGAAGTATCGCAGCAACCACAGAACTGTCTATCCCTCCACTCAGAAAAATCCCTACTGGAACATCTGATACCATTCTGTATTTAAATGCATCTATCAAAAGCTCTTCTAGTTCATCAACCAGATCTTCTTCACTCTTTTTAAACTTTGGCTTCTCAAAAAAAGGCAGAATTGACCAATACATTTCTATCTCTAGTCCCAAGTTTTTGGTATTAAAGGTCAGATAGCTTCCTGCAGGTACTTTGTAACAGTCTTCAAAGATAGATAAATTTGAAGAGATATATCCAAACTGAAAGAACTCATAAAGTGCATCTTTTGAGATTTTCAAACTACTTGTATACTCCATAATAGATTTAAGTTCACTGGCAAATACAAACCTTCTGCCATCAAAATAATAGTAAAGTGGTTTTACCCCTACCCTGTCACGTATGAGTATAAGGTCTGAGGAATCTGTATCATAAATCGCAATAGCAAACATTCCTATAAACTTGTCAACTGCTTTCATACCCCACTGATGATATGCTTTTAAAACAACTTCACTATCGGTATCTGAGACAAAATTATAATCCAATGCTATTAGCTCTTTACGTATCTCTTTATAATTATATATTTCTCCATTATAAACCATATGAAGATGTTCAAACTGCATGGGCTGATGTCCCAAGTCACTCAAATCTAAAACAGAGAGTCTCACATGTCCCAAAGAGAGTGATGCCTCCTCATAGATTCCTGTATCATCAGGTCCTCTATGCTCAATGCATTTTAACATCCTCTTTAGTCTCTGAGAGTCTTTGGCATTAAACCCTACTATCCCACACATGCAACAATCTCTTTTTCTGTATTTTCTACCATTTTTTCAATAGAGAAGTTCTCAACTATCCTCATTCTTCCCTTTTTCCCTAATTCTTTATACTCTTTATTTAATATCTCTACTATCCCATGATATAGATTCTCTGCACTGTTTGGCTTAATGACTATACCCAAATTGTCAACGATCAAAGCACTGTCTCCTACATCAGTTACCACACACGCCAAAGCGCTTGACATCGCTTCTGCAATGCTGTTTGAGAACCCTTCTCCTAAAGAAGCAGACACAGATATATCAAGTCCGCTATAGATGTTTTCAATATTATTTTGATTATCCAGCCAAAAAAACTTTTTTGCATTATACTCTTGCAAGATAAATTCACACTCTTGTCGAATCGCTTCACTACCGCCACCAACAGCAAAAAAATAGAGATTATCATACTTATCCAAAAGTTTCTTGGCTGTTTTTGTAAAGATTGTATACCCTTTGATAGGGTCTTTTCTTGCCACCATGCCAATAGAGACATCACCTTCTTTCATGTGATACTGCGCTCTAAACCGTTCTCTCCATTCATTGTTTCGTTGAAATTTTTTACTATCTATCCCATTGGGTATGACTACAGCTCTGCGCATATCAAATCCATGTTTTTCATGATAACTGATGGAGGCATAGGAATTGGAAATAATCTTATCTGCATGAGACGAGAGTTTTTTCTGTAACCAAAAAACAGCTTGAGCTACTTTCCCATACTTACTCCAATCCTTGTCTGATGCTCTAAACCCCCAAATAGTCTTTGTCCTTTTGGGCTTGCACCACAAAGAGAAAAGATTCATCTCTCCCAAAAAACTGTAAATTACATCTGGTTGTATCTCTTTCAAGAGTGCCGTATAATTTTTGTAAAACATATAAAAGTCATATCGTCCTGTTTTCTGTAGGTTTACATAACGTATCTGAGATATATTTTTAACTATCTCTTCCTGTTCTCCTCCATACATACTGCAAACAGTCACTTCAAACTTTGACTTATCTATATATTTTGCCAACTCTATAAATTGTTTCTCCGCACCACCTACATCCAAAGCACGTATAGCAAGTACCAACTTTTTCATCTTGCTACCTTCACTATAATCTCTTCCCACTGCCATACTATCTTCTCCAAAGCATACTTCTGTCTTACTTCCCTCGCATGATATGCCAGATTCTCTCTTAATACATCATCATTCATCACTCTTTGCAATGTGGAGGCCAATGCTTCTCTATTTTGATCTTTAACCAAAAGTCCATTTTTTTCATGTGCAATAATCTCAGAAGGTCCAGAAGGACAATCAAAAGAGATTACGGCACAACCACTTGCCATAGCTTCTATCAGGACATTTGGAAAACCCTCTTTTTTTGAAGAGAGTACAAAAACAGAAGCTTTGGCATACCACTCAAAAATATCTTTTTGTTTACCTATAAGTGCTACATTGTCTAGATTCAAATCCTCAATTAACTTAAGCAAAGACTTTCTTTCTACTCCATCACCGGCAATAATCAGTTTCCACTCTTTTGATTCTATGTTGGCAAAAGTTTCTATGAGCAGATCAAAACCTTTATTTTTATCTAGGCGACCAGCTGCTAAAATTATTTTCTCTCTATTCTCCTCTATATTCTTTGTCCTAATAGGATTATAAATCACCCGAATTTTTTTTATAAAATGGTATCTTTGGCTGTCTTCTATAGTTTGGGTTACAAGATAATTGCTAAAAGGATAAATTACTCTACGCAATACATCAATAACTTTTGATGCATGAAAATCATATACTGTTCTTTCTGCTATAATAATTTTCCTTCGCATAAATTTACTCACTAAAATAGCTAAAATATTAGTTTGAGTCATAAATGAAATATTCACATCTGCATCGATATCTTTTAGTGTCTGCATAAGAACCCTTAAGCGCTTCGCATTATTTTTCAAACTTTGAAATGTGGATGCAGAGGGTTGAAGCAAGTCCAACTTTATATGTTTTACCTTTTCATCCAATGCATAGAATGGTATAGTGCTTGAGAAGGTAGCAATCGTCACATCATGCTTTTCAGACATGCTATTTGCCAAATTTGATAAAACACGCTCTGCACCTCCCGAGCCTAAAGATGCAATGATGAAAAGGATTTTCATTTGGAACGTTTCCCTATATAAATAATATAAGGAGAAATCATTTTATTACTAATGTCCCAACGAAGCAACTTACTCAAGAAATATAGGGGTTTACCAGGAATAGCTAGTATTTTCCTAATGACACTTTCATATTTAATACCTTGTATATTAATCACACCTGATTGATATACACCATAATAATCACAAAACAATGTTGTATATCCAGCATTTTGGTGTGCAGATAAGATATCTTCTTTTGTATAAGGAATATGGACATCATAAACTGCTCTATTTAAAATCTTCTGAAAAAACCCTACAATACCGTTCATATTTGGGATAACGGTTAAAATCATTCCGTCCTCTTTTAGATATCTTTTTGTCTGTTCAATACTATTTTCTAAATTTTCAAAATGCTCAAATACCCCAAATGAACTAATCACATCATAAGTTTTTGTTGTATCCTTGGAAAAAAAATCCCGATGATAAATATCTGCAGTGTATCCCATTTTATGATAGATATTCTGTGTCCTCAATACAGATACCTCTTCATAGTCAAATCCATGGATTTGATAGTTATAATATCTATTAAAATATAAAAGGTTCGCAGATAAGGCACAGCCTACCTCAACTATACTTTTCGACTCATTCTGTTCAAAATATTGTTTATATAAATCATGGAGTAAATTATTGGTGTAATACTGGATATCTATTTCATGAATCACTACCTTGTCTGTCCATATACTGTTCCAATATGATGAACCTGCTTTATCTTCTTTCACTACACTCCTTTATCTATAGTAATATAATATCTTACAACGATAAAATATTGCAACGCTACTACTACCCATGCCATACCTGTTGCTCCAAAAAGATATATTCCTATTGGTACAAATATCACATTTAAAATAGCAATATCTCTGACTATTTCACTTATTTCTCTATTCTTTGATTGTGTCACCATCACTTGGGCATAGAGCGCACCAAAAGGCAATGTAAAAATTAAAAAAATAAGAATAAAATAGATACTAGAGATATCATCATTCATTCTCCCATTCACCAATCTAATAATTGTATTAGAGAAGAGATATAATAACATAAATAAGATAGATGAGATTCCTATATATACAAGACTTATCTTTTTAAGAAAAATACTAAACCTTACCCTACTATCCTTATAGAGTTTACTCATAAAAGGGTAAATAGCTTGATTTGCAGGTATAAATAATCCTCCCAGCGCATTGACTATTTTCTCTGCAATAGAGTAGTACCCCACAACTGTATTATTAGTAAGTAATCCTAACAAAAATATATTTGTAACTGTATAGATACTAACAAATATACGTGTTTTAAATAGATACCATCCATCTAAAAAATAGTACTTCAAAATTTCAAAAGACTGTACTTCAAACCTGATATCAAATACCCTTCGAATAATCCACAAAGACCAGATACCCACGACGATAAAACCCAATGAGGTAAAAAGAGGCACCAGATAAAAGTCACTTTGTTCTTTGACAAAAAGAAATATCGCTACCGTAAAAATAACTTTTGCAACGATATTTAAATAGGTAATATATTTCATCCTCTCCATACCCTGGAAAAACCAGACAGGAAAGAGTACTTGCCCAACTACTGTTCCAAAAGTAAGCAGATACACTTCCCAATCTTGGGAAAACTTTTCAAAATAAAAAACCAAAACGGTCAAAAGAAGAAAACTTAAAAACATAAGAAGTATTTTAATACTCATCACAGCAGAGAATATCTCTATCACTTTTTGTCGACTCTCTCGATGTACTGATACCTCTCGTGTTGCCGTCAAGTTAAACCCATAATCAGTAATAATATTAAAGTAACTCACCACAGCTGTAGCGAATGCTAAAAGTCCAAAGTACTCTACCCCCAAAACCCTGACCAAATAAGGAAAAGTCAAAAGAGGCAAAATATAATTGACTACTTGCAAAGATGCTAAGGAGAAGAAATTTGACAATAGTCTTTTTTTATCATTACTATTTCCCAATTTTATATCCTACCACTCCCAATAATAAAACTATTATACCCAAAAAGTATTATCTCAAATTCCTGGAGCTTTCCACATACTCTGTGTTAATCCTCTATCTACTAAGTTTAACTGATTTTCATACACAATTTTCCACTGCTTCTGCACATTTTTATACTTTTCATAGTTATCACTATTTGGTAAATATTCTTTATCCCATACTACTAAACTATCTGTTGCCGATACCATATTGACATACACACCTGCACCCACACCTGCAGCTATTGCGGCACCTAGCGCGGTCGCTTCCCTTACTTTAGGGATTTTTATCTTGCATCCTGTCACATCTGCTAGTATCTGACACCATAAGTCTCCTTTACTAGCACCTCCTGCAAAGACGATTTCTTCTATCTCTAACCCTGTAAAAGCTTTTATTTTTTCTAAATTTATCGCTGAGACAATACATGCATTCTCTTCTAGACTTCTAAACATGGATGCTTTATTGCATACCTCTGGGTCTATAGAGAGATTTATAAAAGAAGGTGCTGCGTGGTACCATTTACCGTAGTTCATACTGTCTGAAAAAATGGGTAAGATGCCATGAGAACCTACTGGCACAACTTTAGCTTTCTCTTCAAGGATAGCATAGGTATCTACACCTTTTTCTTTAGCTTCTAACTTTTCTAAGTCACAAAAGGCATCTCTGAACCATCGCATAATTAAGCCTGAGAAAAAAGTAATTCCCTCTGCTTGAGAGAGCCCTTCTATGACATGAGGATTGACTCTTATACCCATATTTTTAGGTGGTTTAACACTCGACTTGATGTTCACTACCTGTTGCCAAAAAGAGCCTCCAAGTATGGCAACTTGTCCCTCTTTTACCACACCTAAGCCTGCCGCACCAAGTTGTACATCTCCCCCACCTATGACGACTTTTGTCTGGGTAGAGAGTCCTGTTTCTTTGGCTGCATTTTGTGTGACATTTCCCATCAAAGTACCTGTTTCTAAGACAGGAGGGAAGATATTCATTTTGAGACCTACTTTTTCTGCCATTTCTGGAGACCAGTCACGTTTCTCTAAAGAGAATATACCTGTTGTTCCACCATTGGAAGGGTCCGTAGCTATAACTCCTGAGAGTTTTGCCAATATCCAATCACCAATCATACTCACAGAAGCTACTTGTGCATAAAGTTTAGGTTCGTTATTTTTAAGCCATAACAAACGAGGTAATGCACCCAAAGCAAAAGTCTGTCCAGACTCCTTATAAAATGCCTCTTCTATGC
>Ga0256828_1001560_pt1 | contig 14172 bp, 12 predicted proteins | sample CV88metaG_FD_185993 | JGI IMG/M metagenome (GOLD analysis project Ga0256828, IMG submission 185993) | Hydrothermal vent microbial communities from East Pacific Rise, Pacific Ocean - CV88 | ecosystem: Environmental > Aquatic > Marine > Hydrothermal vents | place: Pacific Ocean: East Pacific Rise...
CCCCATCGATATCCCTTTTTATTAATAGACCGAATTACAAAAATAGAGCCGGGAAAAAGGGTAGAGGGATTTTTAAATATTTCTGTTACCAATCCGGTTTTTGAAGGTCATTTCCCGGGACATCCAGTTTATCCGGGAGTCTTAATTATTGAAGGAATGGCTCAAACAGGAGCAATTTTACCTTCCACTATTTTAAAAAAAGAGGAGATGGAGGAAAAGGTTATCTACTTTATGAGTATCGATAAAGCTAAATTCCGAAAACCAGTAAAACCGGGAGATAAATTGGTTTATCGGGTAGAATTGATAAAAATTAGAGGAAGGATTTGGCATCTACAGGGCAAAGCTTTTGTAGAGGAGGAGTTGGTAAGCGAAGCGGAGTTAAAAGCGATAATAATGGATAAATAATGGCTATGGAAAATAATTACGGAAAATTTAAGGGAGAGATAAAAGGAAAAATAGGGAAGGAAGTGGAGATTGGTTTTGGGAGTTATATTGGAGAGAGGGTAAAATTGGGAGACCGGGTAAAAATTGGAAATTTTGTAACAATTACCGGAAATGTAACCATTGGAGCAGATACAATTGTAGACCACTACACTTTAATTACCGGAAATGTCAAAATTGGAGAAGGAAATCATATCTATTCCCATTCTGTAATTGGAAGTGACCCTCAAGATTTAAAATATCGGGGTGAGGAAAGTTGGCTAATTATTGGGAACCGGAATAAGATTCGGGAATTTGCCTTTATCAATCCGGGAACAGAGGGAGGAGGAGGCATTACCCAAATCGGAGACGACAATCTACTGATGGGTTATGTCCATATTGCCCACGACGTAAAAATTGGAAATGGATGTATTTTGGCAAACAATGTAGGGCTGGCAGGACATGTAGTATTGGAAGATTTTGTAGTAATTGGTGGGTTTACTCCCATCCATCAATTTGTTCAAATTGGAGAAATGGCTATGGTAGCCGGAGCCAGTGCCGTGGGGCAAGATATTCCACCCTACACTTTGGCAGAGGGAAACCGGGCTAAATTGAGAGGGCTAAATCTAATCGGACTTCGACGGCGGTTGAAGGAACGGGAGGAGATAGACAATCTAAAACGGGCTTATCGGCAACTCTTTTTAACAGGACAACCTCTCCGGGAAACAGCCCAAAAATTGTTGAATGAGAGTAAAAGTCGATATGTCCGGCATTTAGCCCAATTTGTGTTAAACTCCCAACGGGGTATTCCCTTTGAACGGGTAAAGGGAGTATAACAGGTTTAAAGTAAAAAGGGATGGATAAAAAGTATCTCCCCAAAAAAAAACATAGAAAAAAAAAGGAACAGAAGTGGCTCAGGAAAGATGCACCTTTTGCGGACGAATAGAAACCGATTCCAATCCCCTACTGGCGTCGGAAAATGGAAAGTGCTATATCTGTCGCCTCTGTATAGAAAAAGGGCATAAAGTTGTAGAGGAGTGGCTGAAAAGTCAGACAGAGGAGAAGAGGGAAGTAAAACTTTTAACTCCCCGAGAGATTAAAACCCATTTGGACCAATACGTAATTGGACAGGAGCAGGCTAAAAAAATTATCAGTGTGGCGGTTTACAACCACTACAAACGGATTCTATTTGGCGGAAAACAGGAGGTGGAAATACAAAAGTCCAATATTTTATTAATTGGACCTACCGGTTCGGGAAAAACCTTAATAGCTCAAACTTTAGCAAAACTGTTGGATGTGCCGTTGGCAATTGCAGATGCTACCAGCTTAACTGAAGCCGGCTATGTGGGAGAAGATGTGGAAAATGTTCTTTTAAAATTAATACAAGCAGCGGACGGGGATTTGGAACGGGCGGAAAAGGGAATTATATTTATCGATGAAATTGATAAAATCTCCCGACTTTCTGAAAATAGGTCTATTACCCGGGATGTCAGTGGTGAGGGAGTTCAGCAAGCTCTCTTAAAAATTGTCGAGGGAGCTGTTGTCAATGTGCCACCTCAAGGTGGAAGAAAGCATCCCCATCAGCAATTTATTCCGATTGATACCACTAATATTCTCTTTATTTGTGGTGGAGCCTTTGACGGTTTAAATAAAATTATTGAACAGCGGTTGGCTGGAACTACAATCGGTTTTTTTGGAAAAAATCAGCAGGAGTTAAAACAGGATGAGGTATTGGCACTTGTTGAACCGGAGGATTTAGTCAAATATGGATTGATTCCTGAACTGATTGGTCGATTACCGGTAATTGCAACTCTTCAGGAGTTGGGAGAAGAAGATTTAATTAGGGTATTAACCGAGCCTAAAAATGCTTTAGTAAAACAATATCAAGCCCTTTTTAAACTGGATGGAGTAGAGTTAAAATTTGAAGAGGAAGCACTCCGGGCAATTGCCCAAAAGGCAATAAAACGGGGAACCGGAGCCCGAGGGTTGCGGGCAATTTTGGAGGAAATTATGGTCGACCTTATGTTTAAATTGCCAGAATTGGAAGAAAAGGAGGTAATTATTACTACCGAAATGGTCAGAAAAGAAGTAGATGTTAGCACTTTTTAGGCACTTTTTTCCCATATAATTCATTAGATATCGCAATGATTTAATGAATCTAATTGTTTAAAGGGTTATTGATGAGTAAAAAAGGGTGGTTGTTGGTTATCGGGGGAGCCATAATCGGAGTTGGAATTAGTTTTTTCGGAGCAGTAATGGTGGATAAAACAGGGCAACCCCAATTTTGTGGGGCTTGTCACGAAATGAAGCCAATGGAACACAGTTTTCACCATTCGGTACACGGAGGAAATAATCCCCACGGTTTTGCAGTCCATCATTGTACCGATTGCCACTTACCCCATACTTCTCTAATCAGTTATTTATGGCATAAGGGCATAAGTGGAATGCGGGATGGGTTGGCAAAGGCAGGAGTTATCCATAAGGTTAATTTTAAAGAGAATTTCTGGAGAATGTCTGAATATACCTACGATTCAGCTTGTTTAAAATGTCACGAGGGTATAAAAGGTCTGGAAAAAAATCCAGAAGAGGTAACTGGTTTAAAAGCAAATATTAAAGAAATCCATAAAAAATATTATTGGGAACCGAAAGCAGAAGGAGAAGAAGTTAGCTGTCTAAAATGCCATAATGACTATTTACAAGCCAATTTTGCCCATCCAAATCTGTTAAATGCCCTAAAAGAGGGTCGAAAGTAGTGATAAAAAAATAGAAGGGATAAAATAATTCCACAACCCTCAAAAATTGAAAATGCTGAAAAAAAGGCAGTGATAGGGTAGAGGGAAGGGGGATAGGTTATAAATAGAAGGGGGATATAGCAAAAAAAAAGGAGAAAGTTCCAGAAAATAAATGGCTTAAAAAATGGGAAAAGATGGAGTAGTTATTATTTCCTTTTCCCTTAAAAATTACCAGTTCTTAAAAATTACAAAGGTCTATTAGGTAGCAACTTTTATCAATTGATTTGATTTCTTTTCCACTCCATTACTATAACTCTAATATTTTTATTTCACCAGTTCCCTGTTTTATTGCCTTTTGAGCAATTGCCGGAGTGCTCCCTCTTCAAATTTTAACTCTACTCCATCCAGTTTAAAAAGGGCTTGATATTGTTTTACTAAAGCATTTTTAGGCTCGGCTAATACCCTAATCAAATCCTCTTCTCCCAACTCCTAAAAAAAATCGACCATAATTTCCTCCAAAATTGCCCGCAACCCTCGGGCTTTGGTTAAATTCACTATTCAGTGGTTTAACCGAGTTAAAAAATGCCAGCCTAACTTCTAACATTTCTAACCTAAACTAACTTTTTTAACTATAAGTTATTTCCAACTTCAAGTTTTAACAATAAACCATTTTAGTTTTTAAAACTATTTTAGCCTTTAATTTTTTAATAATAAACTATTTATAGTCTCCAACTGTTGGAGATTCAATTTTAAAAACTATTTAAAATAAACCTTACTGCAACTTTACAATAGTTCCATTTTCTTTTATTTTATAAACCTGAAAGAGGGATGGAAGAGTCTTAAGCCAATTATTTTTTGCAAAAGAAAGCGGAAAAAACACCCAATAGAAATGGTCTTGTATTTTTCCAGCAAATCTGATGGCATAAAAATCTATATCTATGTTCCATTTTTGCAATTTGAATAAAATTTCTTTACTTCTTTCTCGGATAAATTGCTCCCGTTTTTTACGCGGAAAAGAGTTGTAAACAATTACCTCCATTTTTTCCTTTAAAAAAGGTATCACCTCATCTAAAAAAAGGTATTTCCCACCTTTTTTCGTACTTTTTTTAATTGTTGAGGATTTTGCATCGCCCTCCAATTGTTGGTTTTGAATCGACTTATTATTAGTTCCTTTTCCTTCTTCTATCCTCAAATTGTTATCTGGGTCAAAAAAAATGACTCTACACCCTTTCCCTTTAAAAAATCTAAAGTGATGTTCGATATACTTTTTTCGATACTCTTTCCTTATTTTTCTTTTACTTTTAAATTCGGGTTTTTCGATATAAAGGGAGTCCCAATCTATTTTTCCATTTGATTCAGAGGGAAAGGTTGCCTCAACTTCCTGCTCCTCCAGATATTTCTTTATAAGTGGCCACAATTTTGAGAGTGAAGGTTTTTCTTTTGTGCACTTTATCAAACAATTAAACCTTTTCAATAACTTAATCAATTTTTCAGTTCCAATTCCACCTACTTTTAAAAATGGATAATTTTCAAATTGGCGATATTTCCCATCACCATTTTTTTCATCGGGAAATAGACACCAAACTATTCCAACCCTTTTACCCTTTAGTTGACTTAATAGTAAAAATTTAGCAAAATCGTGGATATCACCGGCATATCGATTTTGCATTTAACCTCCTTTTAAAAACTCCTAATTTTAGAGGTTTATGTCCCGTTCATAGAGAAAATCGTGGGTTATTGTTCTGGCTTTTAATTTTGCAATAATCGGAAGTTTTCGTTTAAACTGATTTCGATAAATCCGATTCAATACAAATTCTACCAGTTTATTATCAAAATTTCGAAACAATTCACCCTTAGTTGCCCGTTCATCTACAAATGCTTTTAAAACCGGGTCAATTTGATTATAACTATATCCCAACTCCTTTTCGTCACTTTGACCCTGCCATAGGTCAGCACTTGGAGGTTTTTGGATAATTTGTTCCGGTATATTTAAATAACGGGCAAATTGAAAAATTTCGGTTTTATATAAATCTCCAATTGGATTAAGTGCACTTGCCAAATCTCCAAATAGGGTTCCATATCCCAACAATAGTTCGGTTTTATTGCTTGTTCCAATTACTAATGCCTGATATTGGGCACTTTTATCGTATAAAATTGCCATTCGCATCCGGGCTGAAAAATTTCCCAACCGGATTTTATCTTTAATTGGATATCCTTTTAAAAGAGGAGTTATCGGAATAATTTCATATTTAATCCCAAATTTTTTACAGAGGGCAATTCCATCATCCACCGATTCGGGAGAGGAGTATTGGGAAGGCATTAAAATACCTCTAAATCGGACTCCCAATGCCTTTGAAGCTAAAACTGCCACAACCGCACTGTCAATTCCTCCACTAATTCCACAAATTCCATTTTTAATACCGGTTTTTTCTACCTCTTCCCGAATAAAGCGGATTAAATAATCCTCGATTAATTCCCACTTTTTACCCATTGGAATATCTCCCTCTTGTTACTTTTTCTATAAATTTCCTTTTAACTAACTTTTAGAAAGTCTCTTTTAAATAATTTTTCCCACTTTTTGGGATAAAATTTCCCTTTTATTGGGGAGTAAAGGTTAATACCATATGGACCCTATTCCGTTCAATTATTATCTGCCTTGCTGGATAGGAGTAGGTTGCACTATATTTTTTCCCTGTCCCTTCAATCCTCCATTTGGGAGTAAACTCCAGTCGATATCGCTGTTCGGTAAAAGGATAGTAAATTTCCAATTGGTAACCACACATTTTTACCCATATCTCCTCATCCTGTCGCAATACGAACATCCCTTTTTTTCGCTTAAAAACTAAAATTAGTTTTCTCCAACCCGGTTTTGGAGCCCCTTTTTCAATAGTAGAAGCCAGTTGATACCTTCCATCTGCATATCCACCAACTGGATTAAAGTCTGCCCAACCGGTAATTTTTACTCTATAGGGAGGTGGTGGTTGAGGTAAAGGAGGTATTGAAGGGCGGGAATGTTGTCTTTTTTTTATCATTTCAGTTATCCGCCCATACCAATATTCTTCCCATTCTTCTTGGGTTTTGAGTTTTTCTCCCTCTTTAAACTCCTCCCTTTTGCTATTCGAATAGGTAAGATTTGTTTGGGAAGTTTTTTGGGAAAAGGAAAGGCTGTCAGTAGAATAGTTGGACGGGAAATTGGGCTGTTGGAGTTCCTTTCCTCTTTTTTCAATTTTTCGGGCAATTCGGGAGATTTCACCTTCGGCTTTTTTAATTTGCCATTCGATTTGTCCAATTGTTTTTTCTACCTTTCCTATCCCAATTTCTTTTTTTATTCCGTTATACCAATCTGTCCCAATTATCCCACTTAAAAAAATTAACCACTGTTCCATTAACTGACTCCCATAACCATTCTAAACCATTCCAAAGGGATATTTTTTTCCCTTTTTTTTATGCTAACCAATTGTAAACCACCTTCCATTGGAAACTACCTTTGACCGGTTGGTTGAGAAGGGCGACTAAGTGTCGATTGTCCCTCTCCTCCAGTCTGATGGATTCCAGCTACCACTTGAACCAACTGTTGGATAACTGCTGGATTTAATAGGGGATTTCCTTGGGAAGTTAAAGGTTGAGCTGTTTGGACTCTCGAATTAGATTGATTAGTTGCGGTTGCTTGGGAAATATTTTGTCTTTTCCTAATCGATTGTCTGTATTGATTGGTTGGATAATTCCCTTGATAGGCTTGTTGTTGCCGTTGTTGGAGAAGTTGGGAGACTACCTGTACTCCTGTGCCTACCATCTGACCAATGTTAGAACTTTGGGATGGGGGTTGTTGAGCTGGAGGTTGGTAATTTTGTTGATATCCTCCCTGTTGATAACCACCACCTTGTTGTCCCATATTAATAAACATCGGTAGTAATTGCATTGCCAGATTCATAGCCATTTGAAAAAGTTGTCCATAAGTGGACCTCTGTTGAGTTGGAGTAGTTTGATTGTTATAACCGTTATTATTTCCCATATAACCACCGGGAGAATTGTAACCTATATTTGCTCCCGATTGGCATCCTGCACTAAAAAAGAGACCGGCTACCACTACCGTTGAAACGGCTAATTTAACCCTTTTCATTGAAACTCCTTAATTTTTTTATTAAGTATACCATTTTAGCGATTTCCTGTTTTAATCTATTTCCATTTCAACTTTCAAATTATTGATATATTGAAATCGGTTTTGACCTTTTCATTTTTATTTTTTTTTGGTAAACTTATTGGGAATTTCAAAAAAGGAGTAGAAATGAAAAAATTGGCACTTGGAGTAACCGCAATTGCTGGGTTTGCTTTTGCAACTACAAACTGTCTTACCTGCCATAATGGTTCAATGGCTAAAAAATTGGACACTTTAACTCCAAAAGAAATTACCGCTAAAATGAAAGAATATAAAGCGGGTAAAGGAAATAGTACAATGGTGTCCATTGTAAAAGGGATGAGCGATAAAGAAATTGCCGAAGTTGCTCAAAAATATGGAAAAGCTACTGCTGATAAAAAATCTAAAAAATAGGTAAAATTAAATATCTTTTTAGATTTCCATTCTTAACTTATGGAAAGGGAGGTAAGATTTTTCCCTTTCCCGATATTATTAGGTTTAGTTTTTTTTAGCAAAAAATGGTGAAATTTATAGTTGCAATGGATTAAAAGGGTGATTAAAATCGCCATTCCCTCCTTTTCATTCTGTTTTTTTTTGCACAGTGTTTTTTTAATTGACTTAAAATTTTTCTCATCCTAAATCCCAGTGGAAAAGTTGAATTTTAAACTTCTTTCCCAAATAGAAAAATCGGACTTCCCAATTGAAGACAATTTCTGTCGGACCTCCTTCAGCCAAAATTTCTCCATCCCGGAGGGCATAAGCCCGGTTACAAATTAAGAAAGTTTCTGGCATTGGAATACCAGACATTGGAATAGGAGTTGGAATAGGAGTTGGAATAAAAAGTAGTGGCGTGTTAAAAGATGAAGGAATTTTTAAAGTTGCAAAAGGAAATTTTTTTTTATATAATTCGGACAATTTAATCTTAAAAAGATTGTCGGTTTTGTTGAAGTTTATTAGAGGTTTTTTGGTGTCGAGTTGGGAGGAAATAAATTAGATTTTTTTTAAGAAATTCTATTTTTTATTAAAAAATTTTATAAAAGAGCGGGAGTGGCGGAATTGGTAGACGCACTGGACTTAGGATCCAGTGGGCGTAAGCCCGTGGAGGTTCGAGTCCTCTCTCCCGCACCATTAATCCAAAACCTGATTTAAATCCATTTTTATTTAATTGAAAGAGATATTTAATTATGATTGATATTTGATTTTTTTCGCTCCCTTGAGCTTAATTATCGATTAACTATCGACAGTAGAAATAATTTGCAAAATTTAAAGGAAATTACCTATTTTTGAAAGTTTTATAAATTAAATGGAGATTTTTATTTATTCCCTTCCCACTTTTTAGTGATTGAACTTCGCTTCTTCTATACCGATTTTTTTCTATAATGCTTGCACTTCTTTTTTTTATACTGCTTCCAATTCTATATCGACTCTTTTTAAAGGTTTTTACAATTTGTCAGCTTGTTTTTTGGTTAAAAGATATTAACTTTTCAAGTTTATCTTTTTATGCTTTAATAGATTAACTATAAATATTTTTTTAGTCCTTCAAAATTCTTTTCAACTACATATTTCAAGTTTTTATATTCATAAGACAAAAGTTCAAAATGTCTTTTAGCACATTTGATTTTTTGATTTTCCTTTTCCCTTCTGTTTTCTTCCAAATTACTTCCTTTACTCTCAAGTACAAAATAAAGCCTCTCTTCTCCCTCTACTTCAACGACAATAGCAAAATCAGGATTGTAATTTCCAACGGGCGTATTAATTTTAAAATTTGGAGGTAATTTTGTAAAAAGTTTTACATTTTCACTTCTCTCAAACTCTTCCACAAATTTTTTTTCAATTTCACTATCACAAATTACAAAATCTGTTACACTCTTCTTAGATTCTTTTAAATTTTTCATATACGCCACTATCTCTTTTTTGTCAAAAATTTCTTGCACTGCATATTCAGAATTACCTATTTTTTCATATTTTACGCCTTCAACAATTAATTTATTCAATTCTCCTTTTATTATTTTTAAAACTTCTTCAATAAATCTTTGAGGATTGTTTTTAAAATGGTTTAGTTTATTCGTTCCGGTTAAAATTCTTACAATATCCTTTCTTTTCAGTTTTGTTTCTTCTTGCAAAAAGCTTACAATATCCGGTAAATCGAAAGTAGCATTTGCTAAAAGTTCAACTTTAGTTTGTTCGTCAGTAGTCTGGATTTCACTTTTTGAAATATCTATTTTAGCTTTTTCATATTCATATTTGATATGTCCGATTTTTACTTCTTCATCAATTTTTTTAATACACTTTTTTATTAATTCGTCTACATCAAAATCAATTTTATAAATAGTTTTATGTTTAATTCTATTCCAAAGCTCTTGAAACTCTGGAGTTAAAAGAACCTCTTTTTTAAGTTTAACTCTTTTTCTTTCATTTGCATTTTTAATCTCAATTTTTCTTCCCACAATTTTTTTAATAGTAGTTACAATTTCCTCTTTTTTTTCTTCAAACTCTTTTGGCAATGGTAAATTATCAATTTCTTGTTTTAATTTTTCTGTTACTTTTCCTTTTTTATCTATATATTCGTTTTTTTGTAAAAATCCAAATAATTCTCCGCTTTTTTCCTCTAAAATAGGATAAAAGATGTGTTTTCCGATAATCCCAAATTTAATTCCCAAATCTTTTTCATACTCTTTTTGGAGAGTTTTGGCAAACTCTTTATAACTTTCATTTGCAATGATTGTCAGTCTATTTACTTCAAATCCATAAACCCTCTCACCCTTATTATTTACACAAAGCCTAAGTCCTCTTCCTATTTCTTGTCTTTTTTTTACTACTGATTTTGTTTCGTTCAATGTGCATATTTGAAATACATTTGGATTATCCCATCCTTCTTTTAAAGCCGAATGGGAAAAAATAAATCTTAAAGGCTCTTCTAAACTCAAAAGTTTTTCTTTATTTTTCATTATTTTTTCATAAGTAGATTCATCAGCTTGACTATTTCCTTTTGTATCTTTAAGTTTACCTTTCTTATCAACAGAAAAGTATCCATTGTGAATCTGCTTCATATTTAGCTTATTATAAACCTTTTCTTTCAATCCTCTAAATTTTGGCAAATTAATAAGCTCATTAAAAGCTTTTTCAAAATATTTTACAAATTTGCCTTTTTTAGGATTTCCTTCTTTATCATACATTCTATAATTTGCAACTTTATCTATAAAAAATAGACTTAAAACTTTAATTCCTTTATCTAAAAGCAATTTTTCTTTTTCTAAATGCTCTTCTATTGTTTTTTTAATTTGTAGAAATTGCAAATGCTCTTTATCAATTTCACCTATCGACTCTTTAAGTCTTAAAATTTTCCCATTTGCAAATTCTATATATTCATTCCCTTCTTCAGCGTAAATTTCTCTAACCAAATACCCATTATAAATATCCCTTTCTGTTATTTCAAAAAGGTCACTATTCCCCTTTATAGTTTTGGTTTTCCTTTGAATTTTTCCATTTTGAAAAACCTCCACCTCAACCTTTGCTTTTATACCTTTTTTATTGTCAACTGAAATAAACTTAATATAAGGCAAGTTTGAAGTATCGCTTAATCTCACGCTCGCAACTTCAATCTGTTTTACCAATTTCTTTTCATATGCATCCACCGCATCTAACTTATACATTAAATTGTATTTTTCTCTATGGGTGGCAGAATATCTTAAAATAAAAAGAGGATTTAAACTCTTTATAGCATTTTTAGCTTTTTCAGTTGAATCCACACTTTGAGGCTCGTCAATTATTACAATAGGATTAGTTGAAGCTATTAAATCTATTGGTCTCTCTCCCAATGTTGCTTCTTGTGGTTGGTTTATTTTATTTATATTTTTATTAAAAGCGTCAATATTTATTATCATAATCTCAATATCACTACCTTTTGCAAACTCATTAATTTGATTCAATTTATTTGAATCATAGATAAAATAGTTATATGGAGTATTATCGTAAAGGGTAGCAAAATGCTCTTTTGTAATATCTAAATTTTTTTTAACTCCTTCTTTAATAGCAAGACTTGGCACTACTATTATAAATTTTTTAAATCCGTACCTTTTATTCAACTCAAAAATAGTTCTCAAAAACACATATGTTTTACCTGTCCCTGTTTCCATTTCTATTGAAAAGTTTAAATTGTTTTTATCAATCGATTTTGTTATTTCAAGGGCATTTCTCTTTTGAATCTCTTGAATATTTTTTAATAGCTCCTCTTCACTTAAAGTAAGCCTGTTTCCTATACCGGTATCAATTTGCTCTATCCCTACCAGATTCCCAGCTTTTATTCCAAAAAGAGTTTCAGTTATTTCCTGCCCGTTAAATATATCAACGATAGAATTTATTGCATCAAGTTGATAATCTAAGTTATCATAAAACTTGATTTTCATTTTTCGCCTTTAATCAAACTTTTAAAATCATCAAACAATCTATCGCTTATTCTAAAGCCATTTTTTCTAATCTTTTCTAAAAATTCAATAACTTCGTCTTTTGTTAAAAATCCCTTTTTTAGATTTACCACCAAAATACCAACTATTCCTATTATTTTTAATCCATAACTTTTTGCAATCTTTCTTCCTTTTTTTTCATCAATTATTAAAGGGAGTTTCTTTTTTATTGCTAAGGTAATAGCTTCACTCTCTCCCTTATCAAGTAAAATTTGTAACTCTTCTAATGGCTTAACTTCACAAATTTCAAAAAAATCTGGAAGCTTAATTTTGTTTTTTATATTTATCTCTCTAAATACTCCTTTTGGAATATATACTTTTTTTTAAATAAATTTTTTAGTAGCTGAAATAAGTTTTATGTTTTTTTCTTTTGATAAATTAGATACCTCTTCTACTCTATCGAGCATAAAAACAACCCACTCTAAATGATTTTCTTTAATCCTAACTTTTGGACTATTCACTTAACCAATTTTCTAATCTCAATCCTTTAACTCTTGAAAATTCTTTTATATTATTTGTAACTAAAATCGCTCCTAAACTTTTGGCATGAGCTGCGATTTGTAAATCATAGGCACCTATAATAAGTCCTTGCTTTTCTAAATCAACTCTTATTTTTGCATACTCTTTTCCCGCATTTTTATCAAAATTATAAATTTCAAAAGTATTTATAAATATATCTACAATTTGGATTAACTTTTTTGAATTTTTCTTTTTAGCTCCATAAAGTAATTCACTAACTACAATGGAAGATAAAACAATCCTTTTGTTTAAAACTCTACTTTTTTCAATATATCCTTTGATTATATAAGAGCATATATTGGTATCTAACATATAAATCAAAACAAATCCCTTTTTTGAGGAAGAGGCTGAAATCTATCGTCTAAAAAATCTTTTGTAACATTTTTATTTTTTTCGATAAGTTCAAAGAGTTCATCGATTTTACTTTTTTTAGGAGTTATAATAATTTTATTATCTTTTATCTCCATTTCAACTATATCCACATCTTCTAAAACTCCTTTTGGTATCCTAATTGCCCTTGAATTGCCACTTTTAAAGATTTTTGCTATCATTTTTTTCCTTGTATATACTTTTTGTATATATTATATCATAAAATTTTCAAACATTCTCAAATTCTCTTGTATTTTTTATTCTTTTTTTATATAATTCTCTCAATACATTTCGCCGCAAGGCAGCCCCGCTTAAAGCGGGATAAATAATTCTCTTATTTTTTCTATTAAATTCTCAAAGTTTTGCTTTGGCATTGTTCCGATTCTACCCATAAGTCGTTTTTTATCAAATGCTCTTAATTGTAAAATCATTGCTGTATTGGTGTGAATTTTACCTTTTTTATCTTTGTAAGTAAAAGTATAAAAATAAGAGCCTTGTTTTATTTTAGAAGTTAAAGGCACTCCAAAAAACAAATCTTTTGTAAGTTTTTTAATGATAATTACAGGTCGTTGAAATTCATTTCCTTTTCCAGATTCTTCGCTTCCTATGTTTCTACCAAGCCGAAGTCAAAAAATTTCTCGTTCTTTAAATCCAACTAAATTTTCTTTTAGATGGATTGTTTTTTTTTATTTCATTCCATTTATCAAATTCCTTGCAGACTTTTTTAACAATATTTTCACTCAATTTAAACTCCTTTATGTGTTAAAATAATTATAGTTTTTCCTTAAAGAGTAATAATCTTTTCAAACAGATTCATTTGCTTAAAAAAGTGGGCTATATTTACTTTATCACGGCTTGTTGCAAAACTATCATCTTTCAAAACTAAAACTTTAAAATCGCTTTCGCACTCTTTTACCAAATCAACTATCCCTTTTGCTATTTCAATATCAATTTCATCAAAATAAATAAAGAGACTAAATCCTACGATATAGACTTTTTTGCCGTTAATTTCTTTTTCTTCAATAGGAGCTGTTAAATCAATTCCATATTTAAGTAATACTTCATAAAGCAAATCTTCTTCACTTCTATCTGGTTTTATAAAATCTCCATAATCTAAAAGATTTTGTTCTAAATTATCCGGGTTACTATCCCATTCTTTAAAGTTGGTGGTATCCAGTTTGAAGACTTTAAAGCCGATATCCAGATTTTCTATCCACTCTTTATTTTTAAAATCTTCTTTTATTTTTTCTCCCGCTCTTCTGATTCTCTCTTTTCCAATTTCACAAATGTTTTTATATCCTGCCTTGAAAGCTTCACTTTTGGGGTCGGTGGGCTCTGGGAGTTGAACCATAATAAATTGTCTGTTGCCTCCATCTTCTGCGTTAAGTTCCATTACTGCGTGGGCGGTTGTGGCGGAGCCGGAGAAGAAGTCGAGGATTAGGTCGTTTTTATCTTGTTTTATCATTTTTATTAATTTTTTTATTAAATTTACAGGTTTTGGATAATCAAAATATCCATTACCATCAAATAAAGA
>Ga0256828_1001561_pt1 | contig 14168 bp, 11 predicted proteins | sample CV88metaG_FD_185993 | JGI IMG/M metagenome (GOLD analysis project Ga0256828, IMG submission 185993) | Hydrothermal vent microbial communities from East Pacific Rise, Pacific Ocean - CV88 | ecosystem: Environmental > Aquatic > Marine > Hydrothermal vents | place: Pacific Ocean: East Pacific Rise...
AAATAAACTTTTTTTCCTACTTATATTTATTTTTATCTTTTGTATGATGCAACTGTTTTGGCGAATGATGTTTGAGATGATGATAGGGTACTTTGATATACATAATTACTTACAAAGTATGAGTAACTCTTAAACCTTTTCAAGAGGTTTTTGTATAAAGTACCCTTGTCTTCCATCAATATTGAGTTTTTCTACAAAAGAGTTTACTTCTTGGGAATGAACATACTCTGCTATAGTTTGACACCCTATCTCTTTAGCAAAATTGTGAATATGTTTGGCGATAATAAAAGACTTTTCATCATTATTTATATTTTTAATGATAGAGCCATCTATCTTGATAAAATCAGGTTCAAGCTGTGCAATATAGATAAAGTTACTATACCCACTACCAAAATCATCTATGGCAATCTTTATACCATAACTTCTCATTTTAGTAATGAAATGTTTTACTACATGTATGTTTTGCATAGATTCTGTTTCAAGTAACTCTATAATGAGTCTGTTGTGCATACTGTACTTTTCAACCATTTTTATAAGGTAAGTGACAGTTGTTTTGTTTGTGATATCTTGAAATGAAAAGTTAATAGAAAAGCTTTCCTCTCTCTTAGAAAAGTAGGAAAATGATTTATTAATCATAATCTTAGTAAGTTGTGGATAGTAAGGGGTGTTTTGTACCGTTTCTAAGAAATATGCAGGGGGAATGAGTGTACCATCTTCTCTACTTTTTATGCGAATGAGCGATTCAAAACTATCTTGTGTCTTTTTCTTAATGCGTTGAAAAACAGGAACAACACGGTTTTCTAAGATGGCATCACGAACCATTTCGACAACTTCTAGCTCTTTTTGTAATCGTTTTTCAAGTTCTAAATCTTTATCATAAGTGATATAATCTTTGTACTTCTTTTTAGCATAGTTGAGTGCTATATCTGCTTGAATTTTGCAGTAGAGTTTATCATCTTTTTCTGCTGTATTTATGAGAACTTTTGCAATGCGAACTTTTAGTGATATAGAGAGACCATTTGGCGTTTCTATAGGGGTGTTGTTGATGTTTTTAAAAAGTGCTTTGGCTACTTGATGACAAATATCATGATCTTCATCATAGCTTAAAAACATAAATTGGTCTGAAGCAACACGGAAAATATCACATTGAAATTTTTTGTTTACATGTTGGAGTAGAAGAGTGAATTTTTGGAGAACAATATCTCCAACCATTTCACCATAAAGATCATTAATAGAAGAAAATTTCTTGATGTCAACAAGTAATGCACCTGTTGGATTTTTCGTTTGTAATGTCTTATCGAGGGCATATTTATTATAAAGTGAGGTGAGCTGATCGTGGTATGCGAGATATTTGTTATGTTGAGCAACTTGTTCTTTTTTGAAAAGGGTACTAAGTAAAAGAAGTACTATCACAAAAAAGATAAATGCTGAGAATATGATGGCATCCCTTTGCATGATGTAGCGATCTAATCTTTCTTCAAGGAGTTTGGCAAGAATTTTGTTATTCATATCATAGAGTGTTGCTATTTCGTGCATTAAATCATTATGAGAAGAGAAGTAGTTTTCTAAAAATATTTTTGGTGTAACATTTTGTTCTTTAATGACATCTAACATTGTGGTCAGTTGCTTTTTTAAGTGTGTAAATTGTGGTGCTAGAGATGCTTGTAAATCTGGATTAAAATGTAAAATATAGTTAAGTGATGTAAAAAGATTTGTTTTTGAATTTTGAAGCATACCATAAATCTCTGCTAAGTTTGTGTTGCTAGTATCTATTTGTTGATTAGTTTGTAAAAAATAAAATTTTTTAATTTTTGCTAAATCAACAATCATTTGAGGTAGGGTATTAATCAGTGTATCCATAAAGTAATATGTTTGTAACTTTGGGTCTAAAATAAGATTAGAATCATTAGAAATCGTTGTGATAAGTTCGAGATTATCACTAATGAGGGTATCCATAGTTGCAAAAATAACTTCAGGTTTATGTTGCTTATAATTTTGTAATTTTGTGAAAGTTTTTTCTATAAAATGAAGTTGTTTCTTTGATGCTGGGAAATCAATTTTTTGAAAAAGTATAGAAAGTTGGAGTATATCTTTTTGTATACTTTCTTCACTTTTTTTTACCTCTTGACATAATCGTTTTTGATTGTAAAAGTAGTGTAAAGAACAGCGTAAAGTATGTGTATCTATAAGAAGCTTTTTTGTTGAGGGTAAAAGCTCTGTTCCTACTACTTCTGCTTTTGTAAATTGAATATGTTCATTATAATGTTTAGCAACTTCAAAAGAGACATAGCCGATAAAAAGTGAAATAGAGAAAGCGAGAAAAGTATGGCGTATTTTATACATAATAGAGTAAGCCATCCTTTTGTTTGTTTCATTGTATCAAGCTTGAAATTAAGTTCTTCTTAAAAATTAATCTAAGAGTGAATGTTTTATAAGATGTCTAGGAATTTAAAGGGGAAAAATAGTAAAAATGAAACGAAGCCCGAAGGCTATCGTTTACAGGCGTGATTCGTAGCGTCTCATCATATAAAGACGCTTTAGCATTTTCTTGCGAGAAGCTATTTTGAATTTCTTACGCTTTTCAGTCTCTGTTTCATGGAAACGGCGAGCACGAGCTTCAGTAACTATTAAGTTACGGTCAACTTGTTTTTTGAATCGTCTGTAAGAAGCATCAAAATTATCATCTTGGCGAAGTACAATACCTGGCATATCACATCACCCACTTTCTTTAAAAATTTGAATTCTAATTATAACTAAAATTTACTTAAGATTTTATGAGTAGTTTTATAACGATAAATTCTAAGTAAACTATACAGCTTTTTGGCATTTTGTATCTCTTGAGATAGCTCTTTACATGTAAGCTTTTTTTGTGCGTGTTGATTATAGGTTTGTAAAAAAACTTTGCTGTAGTAGTGGAGGCGTGTTTTTGGGCTAAATGCCATCACTGCCACCCCACAATCAAAGCTAAAACTCCCATTTCCCCCATCTATAAAATCAAAAACTCCTATATGATGGTGTGCAAAGACGCAGTTGTCCTTAAAAATATCACCATGGATAAATCCATCATTGTTATGGGTATAGCTATGTAATGATGCTAATTTTTTGTAGTACATGTAAAAGTTTTTTTTCGTATAACTGAGCATCTCTTTTACAGAGTAGTTGTGCAAAAAAGAGGAGGAACTTTTTGTAGTTCTTGAGAGATTGTGAAACACTGCCATAAACCTTGCTAGAGCGATTATATGGGGTAGTGAAGGGGATCTCACTACCTCTCCTTGAAGTTTTGTGTAGAGATACCAACCATCTTTTTGTGCTAGAAGAGTGGGTACATGTAAGCCAAAAGAGTTCAGTTTTTCTAAGCGTTTGGCATCCTCTTGTACTTTACATGTAAGCGCTCTTTCATAGCGTTTGAGTATATACTCCTCTTTGGTATTTGAGACTATATAAGTGGTGTCCATGACGCCATCTTTTGTAGCAACTATAGAGGTGAAATTGTAGAAGGGAAAAAGTGTTTGGAGCGTTTGGAGGCTCAGGGGTGTTTTAACCCCCATTATGCCATAAAGCCTAAATCTTTTTGAGAAAAGTTGTGTAACTCTGGAAAAATGGTATCTAAAGTATTTTCATCTAATCCAAACCATTTAGCTACTGTTGCAAAGTACTGTGAATTTGAAGTTGTTGGTATCAAACGCCCTTTGTGGGTGTAATCATCTTCACTTCCTAGAGTTAAATCGGGTGCTTTCCCATAAACACCCCCTTGCACAGCACCACCAAGAGCAAAGTAACTACTTCCCCACGCATGATCAGTTCCATCACCATTATCTCCTGTTGAGCGTCCAAAGTCTGAACATGTCAGGAGTGTTACCTCGTTTTCCATCCCTAAAAATGTTAAAGCACGGTAAAAATCCCCTAAACCCAAAGAGAGTCCACGCAGTTTTTTAGCATGTTGTTGTGACTGGTTGTTGTGGGTATCATACCCACCATCAAACACATAAAAAATCTCTCTTTTTAAGCCTCTATCTTTCCCTATTTTTGCAAGTTTTGCAACAGCTTCAAGTTGTTTGAGTACAGAAGTGTCTGCAAAAGTTGGGCTAGATTGTGATAGCGTTGCATTGGATGGGTGAGAGAAAAGTTCCTCACCGTACGCATTGGTTAGTGTAGAGAAGTCAGGCGCATTGTTTTGCCAGTCATCGACGATAGTATTTTGCATAGCAAAGGAGTGTATGCGAATCTTATTGTAGAGTTTTGTAAACATCTCCCTTCTTGGAAGTTGCATAGATTCTTCATAAAGTGTTTCATTGATTCTATAGTATTTACTTGGTCCTGATGGGCGAATGAGTAGTGGTGCGGTACTCTTCCCATCAAAGAGATGGGTTACGCCACCCACTGAGATGTTCATACCATAAATATCACCATTGTTTAGCGTTTTGTATCTATCAAAAATACGACCAGCCCATCCTGTATAGTCTAGCTTTGAGGCTTCTCCATTAAAAGTGAGTTTTGTTTGATGGTTATGGGCGAACAAAAAAGGTGGTGTTGGTTTTGTTTTGGCATAAAACTCCTCTTTTGTTGCAGGTTCTATTAAGTTCCCACAGTTTTGAATAATGGCAACTTTTCCTTTGTTGATGAGGTGGGCAAGTTCTGGCATAAGTGCATTTGTTGCAATGCCTAAATCATCTCCATTTGTATCACTATGGCGATAAAACCCTTTTGTGTAAGCTTGTGAAAGGGAGTTATTTATAGCATAAGGGTTTGCACTACTTAAATCCAACTGTTCATTACCATCTTCACTCAAAGGAAGATTTGTATTTTTTACACCAATATTTTCACGGATTTTGATGTAGTTACTGTAGCCTGTTTTTGGATTGTCACTTGAGGGGATGAACATATTGAGTGCATCATTACCACCTGCTTGGTATAAAACGACTATCGCCTTATAGCCACTATCTATAGGTTCTTGAGCAACTAATGTAGAAGATGTAAAACTATAGAGTGTTGCAACGGCACTTAACTTTAAAAAATCTCGTCTTTGTTTATTTGTTTGCATTTTTTTACTCCACCATATACTTATCTGAACTTACAATGGCACGAATAACAGGTATAATTATATTTCTATAAAGTTGGTATTTTTTAGTTCGTGGTGCCCACTTGTTGTCTTTCTCTTCTGGATTATAATTTGCATACTTATTGTAAAGTTTTTCTTTCAGTGCGTTATACATTATATCCATCTCATCTTGACTTAAAAGTCCCCCTGTAAGCTTCTCATTTTCAAACACTATGAGTGCTTTGAGTGCTTTTTCATCTTGTGTAGCATTACTATCACGATAATCATGAAGGTTTTTAAAGTCTCCATCAGTATCACCATCTATTGCCATCTCTAAAACATTATATTCATCTTGTGCATCAAGCAACATTTTATCTGCACCTAGATAGTACACAGGAACATTGTGCAGGCGTGGGGCATCGGCAATAAACTCTTGAATTGTTTTATATTTTTTCCACACACCATTAGCATCTCTATGGTGTTTTTCTAAAATATTACCTTTTTCCCAGTGTTCTAATACATTGTTAATATTATTGTTATACTTAATTAACATCGTATCTGACTGTATCTGTAACTCTGGAGCATGAAAGTTTTTTGCTTGAAATGCTGTATCATTTGGTATAAAGTCGTTATCATAAAAGTTAAAAACATTAGGTGCAAGTCCAGCCCCTTGTGCTAAATAATCTCTTGGATTATTAAATAAAAAGCTATTTTTTACAACTACACAATTACTTGCTGTAGCATCTTTGGGACCACCATAACCACAATAGTACCAACTTGGAAAAGGTTTCGCTTTCATTGCTCGTAAAAATTGTGTGTAAGCGATAAGAGGCTCTTTAAACTTCATGATTGTTTTTGTTGTTAAATCATGCCATAACTCTTTGTCTAAGAAAATTGCATTGACAACTTCTTTGAGATTACCCTCTGTTTTTTGAAAAACTGTTGCAACTCTTGCTATATATGCAGGGGAGGGGTTTGACTTTGTTAGACGCATAATGAGGTTTTTACTAATGTAGGGAGCAACACTTTTTTGGTGCATAATGATGTCAATAGCTTTAAACATATCTGCTTTACCACTTAAATTTGCACCTATCGTTTCACCTAAAAGTTTTTTAGCACCAAAATCGTGATAGAGAGCTGTAAACTCTAAAGGATGGGTTAAATCACCCTCTTTAAAACCAACTTTCCCATATTTTCTATTGTTTTGTAAATCCCATCCTGTGAGAACTTTTGCAAGTTGATTGACATCTGTTTGTGTATATGTTGGTATGAGATTACCTTTGGCATCTTTTTGTGGGGTACCATCAATGTTAAGCTTATTAAGCCCTATAGAGAAAAGTTGCATCACCTCTCTCGCATAGTTTTCATCAGGGAAAATAGAGATATTTGCATCATTGAAATGGAGTTTTTTGTTACCATTGTAGGTTAAGAACATTCCCATACCAGAATTAAGAGATATATCTTGTAAAAGTTTTTTATAAGAACTAAAAGCATCCATATATAAGATGTCAAAGTAACGTGCTAATGCTTCGGCTCGACGCGTAAATATAGGCTCAAAATCTGACTCTACTATAATTTGGCTTAATGCATAAGCTACTTTATGGCGAAGTTGGTCTTTTTCCATTAAAGCATTGTCAAACCAGCTTGTCATTCTGTAGCGTGGTGTTTTAAAAGAGGCAATATTTTTGTTAAAGATTGTGTCATTCTCTTTGAGATAACTTTCAGTTGTTGCTTTAAAAGCATTGGGCTCACATTGTTTCGCTAAGCTAATCATTTTTTTCAAATAGATATCTTTGTGTAAAGGTAGTGCATACTGTTTCTGTAGCCATGCACGAACACCCTCTTTTTGTAAAGTTTCACGGCTCTGTTGTGTTGCTCCAAAAGTTGCTTTATTTAGAAAACGGATGGCAATGTTATTGGAAAGCTGTGTAGGTATGTAGCTTAGTGTTTCTGTTTCATTGGTAGTGGTGTTACTACTGCTACCGCCACCACCACAACCACTAAGAAAAATGAGAGAACATAAAAGTAAAGAAAAACGCATTATAAACCTTCTTTGAGTGTACATGGTTGCATGATTTGCATCCAGTCATAAGAAAAATGTTGTTGCACATATGCTTTATGATGAGGTACTTGGCATTGAGAACAATCTTGATGAATTTTTGTGCCATAAATACCTTGTTTACCATCTTTTGAATGTATGCTACAAAAACTATACTCTATTTTATCTTTAATTTTTTTTATACCATCATCATTAAAGCGAAAATTTGGACATGAACAAAGATAACAATTGAGAGAATCCATGTCGTGACATTTTTTGTTTTTTGCATAAAGAGGACAAAAATCTTGTTCGTTTACTTTCATACTTTCAAAATCAAAGTACTCTATAATCATCTCTTGTGTATAGTTTTGATCTCTAAGTTTTTTTACTATAATTTGATGTTTTTTTGCATGTTTTGCTACCCATTCACTATAGCCCATAGCTTTCCTTTTTTATGAAATTATAGTATAATTTTACTATGAAATTACCTCGTGGATTTAGGAAAAACTATTTTAGTTTAAATGCTATTACTGCAACTGTTAATGCTGTAACAATGCACCAAAATGCTACGAGTGTGCAAACTTTTCATATGTATGGCTCATTTTCTGCTAAAGAAGATGAAACTATAGAAGAGTTAGAAGAGCTTGAATCTGCCCCATGGTTTGAACTCGCTAACGCTAACAAGGCGTGTCATTGTAGTTGTTTTTTTTTAGCAACTACACGCAAAATTTTATCTCGTCTTAAAGCATCAAGAAAATATCAAGATTACTATAAAACTCTTAACAATGCTATATCGCCACCTCTTTTAACTACTCATTAAGCTGATAAAGATTATCATTTTAAAAATCAAAGAAAAAAGGGAAGAAAAAAATGAAAAAAATAGTGCCTTTGAGTGTTCTTGTATGTACATTGACATTACAACTTCAAGCAAATGATATAAAGGAGCAAAAAGAGCAAATTGTTTCTGTTGAAAAAAACATTAGTAGTATGCGTAGTGTACCTCATAAAGAGATAGATGTTGTAAGTGGTTTACAACATATGTTTAGTGATGGTAAAGTTACAGGACAAATCCGTTCTATGATGTCGGCTTATGATAACAAAACATATCAAAGTGTTTTAACAACAGCAGTGGGTGGTTCTCTAAAGTATGAACTCGCAGAGTATAAAGGTTTGAGTGCAGGTGTTACTTTTCATAGCTCTAACGATATAACTGTTTTAAGTGCTAAAGGGACAAAACGCAATACAGATCTTTCCTCAACTCAAAAAGAGTATGAAGTGCGAAGTGAAACATACTTAAATTATAGTTACGATGCTTTTAATGTAAGAATAGGGCGTCAAATACTTGATACTCCTTTAGCTGATAGTGATGATATTGCAATGGTTCCAAATAGCTTTAAAGCTGGTGTTGTTAGTTATAAGAATGAAGACTTACATGTAACACTTGGTGTATTAAAATCATGGCAAGGATGTGATGCTGATTTAGATGGTTCTTGGCAAAAAACTGGTAAAGATAGTACTTACTTTGTTGGGATGACTTATGCTTATGATACATTAGAAGCTAATCTATGGTTTTATAATATTAATGGTGAAGCGGGAGATATGACAGCAAATAACTCTTTTTATATCGATGTAGCAAATGAGTTTCAATTTAATGATTCTCGCTCTTTACATGTAGGGTTACAATATCTTAAACAAAATGAGTTAGATGAGAGTGGTGTTTCTGCTAATATTTTTGGTATAACAACAGAGTTTGTTATAGATGATTTTGGTTTAAACTTTTCGTATAATCATGCAGGAAAAGAGAGTGCTAAACAAAGTTTCAGTGGTTTTGGTGGAGGAACTCTCTTTACGAGTATGGATAGTATGATTTTAGATACTATCACTTATGATAGAAGTGTTAATGCTTATGTTGCTGGTATAAACTATACTATGGATAATTTTAATTTTCTATATGCTTATGGTGATTTTAAAGGTAATACCGATAGTTCGGGAGTAAAGGCAGAAATTACTGAACATAATTTTGGTGTGGAGTACTCAAAAACAGATGATTTCTCTCTAGCAGTTATTTATACATTAGATAATGATAAGTATGATAATTCGCAAAATGGTGCTAATGGTGGTGATTGGAGAAATTTAAGAATATTTGGTGCTTATAATTTCTAAGCAAAAAAAAGATAAAATATAAAAATGAGTGGGGATTACTCCCTTTGGCGTGACATGAGGGAAATGAAAGAGGTTCCCTTCAATTTTTAACAAAAACAACAAAAGCACAAGGTGCGTGGGCTTCCTGCCGAAGGAAACCAAGCGTTAGCGTAGCCTAAGGGATTACTCCCTTTGGCGTGACATGAGGGAAATGAAAGAGGTTCCCTTCAATTTTTAACAAAAAATTAAAGGATTAGGTATGCATATAGAAGCAGGCGTAGTAGATGGAGCAAAAATGCTCCTTAGTTATGGAACAGGTGTTGCAGTTGTGGGTGCAACTGCTAAAGTAGCATGGGATAACATCAAAGAAAATGGTGTGCTTTCTCTTGTTTTAAAAAGTATTATTGCTACAATTATTGTTTTTTCATGCTTTGAAGTTTTACCTCATTACCCTATTGGAGTGAGTGAAGTACACCTTATTTTAGGGACAACTATCTTCTTAGTATTTGGTTTAGCACCAGCTGCTATTGGTCTTACGATGGGGCTTTTAATTCAAGGGCTTTTCTTTGCACAGTTTGACTTACCACAATACGGTATCAATGTAACAACACTTTTAGCAAGTATGTTTGCACTTAACTATGCAGCGAAAAAAGTGATTCCAGAGGGTGTAGCATATAAAGACATCAGTTATACACAACTTCTTAAGCTCTCTGTTATTTGGGAAGGTGCTATTGTTTCATGGGTTGCTTTTTGGGCATTTTATGGACAAGGTTTTGGTGCTGAAAATGTACATAATGTACTTACTTTTGGTGGTGCTTATATGAGTGTTATTATTATTGAACCTCTTGTTGACATTGCTGTTCTTGCAGCTGTAAAATCTTATACAAAAACAAAAGAGTGTGCATTTCTTTTTGACAAACAACTTTGTCGTGCATAAATCTTCTAACTTCTAAGCATCTTGCTTAGAGGTTTTTCTCCTTACTATAAAACTTCAGAAACATTTTTCTAATAAATAATTTGTTATAATACATCATAAAAAAAAGACTTAGGATAGAGTGATGGAACAGATAGAAAAAATAAAAGAGCAGTTTGAGCATTTTTTAGTATTAGGTAAAGATTTTGTAGCGACAGCAAAAGAGTTAGATTATGATCCAGTAGCATTGTATGCAAAAGAACCTTTAATGATGGAAGTTAGCGCTGGTGTAGTTGTTTTTTTACTTTTTGTAGTGATTCTTATAATCAAGAGTAAAGTGCGTCATGCTGGTGCAAATAGAGCTTTACAAAATTTAGAAAATTATATAGAAAATTTTGATGAGTATCAAACACATCTTCAAAAAATTACAAAAATACTTAAAGGGGCAAAGGGCGATTTCCTAACATCTTTACAAACAAATAAAGAGAAAATCTATAATGAACAACTGCGTACACTAGAAGATTTACCACTTGAAGAAAAAATAGACAAATATCAAGAGATGGCAACACTTTATAGAGAACTTGCAAATACTACAAAAGATGAAGAACTTAGTGATTTTTATGAAGAAAAAGTGGAAGAAATTTTAAACGAAGTACTTTATAAAGATATAAAAGAGTATATGAAAACTTTTAGTTTTACTCCTGAAGATGTTGTTGTTCTTGAAAAAATTGTTGCTTATGCAAATACACAAGAAGATTCTCAAAATATTTTATCTTTAGTAACACAAAAACTTGAACATGAAGATTTTGGATCAAATTTAGAGATTTATACTTTTGTAAAAAATTTAGATCCAGAAACATTAGGTGATCTTTATGATTATTGTAAAGAACAACAAGAAAAACTCTTTGAAAGTGGTGAACGCGTTGTAGCTCCTGAAGTTTTAGAATACCTTTTAGAAAATGGTGAGCAAGAGAAAGTATTTGCTTACATTAAAGCGTTAAAAGTTCCTACACATCTTCAAGAACTTTATTATAGATTTTTTGATCAAAAAGGGATTCAAGAGCTTGATTTTGCATTTATAGCAAATCCTCTTGAAATTACACATGATTATGTAAATTATTTAGAATCACTCATCACAGACAAATGGCGTGATGCAGATGCTTTAGATACTGTACTATCTTATGATAAACTAGAAAAATACATAGGTCACGATAGAGTGCGTCAAGTTATAGAAAGAATTGATGCGTTAAGAAAAACTTTTGATGAAGAAAAAACACTAAAAGAAGCGCTAGAATTAGCACAAGAGGCTCACCGTATAGCACTCGAAACAAAAACACTTATAGATCTTAAAGAAAAAGCTCCACAAAACAATGGAGAACAAGAAGAAACTCTAAAACAAGAAACACCAAAAGAGGTATAAACCTTTTGAGGAGTTTCTCCTCCTATTCTTTCTCACTTTACTACAAAAAATATCAATAATTTTTAGACACTAGATTGCTAAAACGCTTTATAGTATAATTTGCTTATGAATTTACAAAGCTATTTAAAACTCACTTCACTTATACATAACGATACCTCTACAAAAGAGACTCGTCGTGCTTTTGCCCTTGAAAACAACTTAGAGGGCAAAACAAAAATTAACCAACTTCTTTTTTGGATGCACCATGCAAAGCATATACCAAACGATACGCCATCACATCTTCATACTGTGAGTGGTGTAGTTTTTTTTCTTGCTTTTCTTTTTGGTACACTTACAGCAACAGCACTTTTAAGTTATAGTGGTAAAGAGCCAGTCAATAGTATCTATTTTCTTGCTATAGCAGTGATGTTACCACTTTTGAGTATGTTTTTATCATTAGTGATGATGGGTATGCCTAAGTATGTTCTTCCATTCTCTTTAGGGGTATGGTTACAAAAGCTTGTAGCAAAGTTACTTTATAGACAAGAAAACAGTATAAAAGTTGCAAAAAGTGTGCAAATTGCTTTTGCATTTTTTGTGATGCAGATGAGTGGTTTACTTTTTTCTTTAGGGTTACTTCTTGCTTTTTTAGGCATCATTTTTACACAAGATATAGCTTTTGGTTGGAGTTCCACACTCGATATAACAACCCAATCTTTTTATAACTTTTTACACACGCTTTCTTTTGCTTTTGAACATCTATGCCCCCAAAGTGTTGTTTCTTTAGAGCTTATCGAGCAAAGTCGTTACTTTCGTTTAGGGCAAACTGTCACACAAGAGATGCAAAACAACGCTGAAGTGTTTGGGCATTGGTGGCAGTTTTTGGCGTGTAGTACTTTTTTTTATGCCATTGTTTTACGACTCTTTTTTGTAGGTATGAGTGTTATGCTGTTGCGTAGTAGTATAGAAAAAGCTTTTCTTCGTATCGAGGGGGTAAAACACCTTTTACAAGATATGAATGAGCCTATCATCTCTACAGTAGCACAAGAGCAAGAAGATGTATATATAGAGCCTCTTAAACCTGTTGTTCAAACACTCCAAACAGCACAATACTTTGCTGTTTTAGGGTGGGTTTTTACCTCTAAAGAACTTCTTTTAGCACAAGATGCACGTACACTTACAGCACAACATACAGCAACACTAGGAGGGCAAAACTCTTTAGAAGAAGATAGCGCTACCATAGAGAAGATGCAAGGGGATGTTGTTCTTTTTATCAAAGCGTGGGAGGTTCCAACGATGGAGTTTATAGACACCGTAGAGGAGCTTTTAGAGTATGTGACACATCTCTACATCTATCCTCTTGGTTACCCTTCTCAAGAGTATAAGCCAAAAGAGGAAGATGTTATGATTTGGAAGCGAAAAGTAGCAGTACAAAATTTTGAAAATGTGAGTTTTTTATGAAAAATCATCCAACTTTTGCCGTAGTAGGGCATCCAAATAAGGGAAAGAGTTCTATAGTTGCTTCTTTATCGCTTGATGATAGCGTTGCTATTTCTAATGTACCTGGAACCACCCACACAAAGCGAAGTTTTCCACTTAAAGTAGATGGGGTTATCATTTATGAACTTTTTGATACTCCTGGATTTCAAAGAGCAAGAAGAGTGCTTGCATGGTTACAAAAACATGAAGTGAGTGCCGATAAAAAGCATGAAGTGGTTCGTGATTTTGTACAAACACATAAAAATAATCCAAAATTTCATGATGAGATAGAACTTTTAGAACCGATTTTAGAGGGTGCGGGGATTGTGTATGTGGTTGATGCTTCTAAACCTTACTCAAGTGAGTATGAAGCTGAGATGGAAATTTTACGCTGGTGTAATCAACCAAGTATGGCACTCATTAATCATATAAGTGATGATGATTATACACAAGAATGGAAACGGGCTTTAGGTCATTACTTTAAGCTTATTCGCACCTATAATCCTATGCGTGCTACATTTAAAGAACATATAAAAATTTTACAAAGTATGGCGCATTTAAATGAGGAGTGGATGGAGAGTATAGAACACTCTATAACGCTTTTTAAAACACATCACAAACAGATGTTAGAACAAGTAGCTCAGACCATTACCCAACTGATTATGAGTTCATTAGGTACGGTGCAAAAGCTTCCTATTCAAGGGGTAAAAGCAGATGATGAAGATCTTGTACTTATTCAAGAGAAGTTTAAAGAAACATTACGCCATAAGGAACAACAAGCATATAAAAAGATAGCCACCATCTTAAACCATGCACACTTAGATAGAAAAGTATTTGCACTTCCTTTTGAAGATATAGATCTTTTTTCTAAAGAATCAGCTTCTATATTTGGTTTGAGTAAAAAAGAGTTGCTCATAACCACAACAACAAGTGGTGCCTTAACTGGGGCAGGAGTAGATCTACTCTTAGCTGGACATACAGGTTTTTTAGGTGCTGTTATAGGGGGTGTTGTTGGGGGTGCTGGTGGATACTTTGGATTTGATGAACTGTTTAAAACAAAAGTTTTAGGAAAAAAACTAGGGCAACGCTATTTACAAATCTCTATGGAAAATAAAAATTTCCCTTACATTCTACTTAGTCGTGTACTTTTTTACAGTCG
>Ga0256828_1001562_pt1 | contig 14167 bp, 16 predicted proteins | sample CV88metaG_FD_185993 | JGI IMG/M metagenome (GOLD analysis project Ga0256828, IMG submission 185993) | Hydrothermal vent microbial communities from East Pacific Rise, Pacific Ocean - CV88 | ecosystem: Environmental > Aquatic > Marine > Hydrothermal vents | place: Pacific Ocean: East Pacific Rise...
TTTTGGCTGTTAAAACTTCGTTTTAATGCCTGCTAAAATACGATGAATGGTATTAATGTCAGAACATAAAAAACTTTAATGTCAATGCAAATATGGACTCGACTTCGCTATAACAACCTTCTGGGTACAGTTCAAACAGTCGATTGGTTTTCGTATGCAAAAAACAGATGATGGATACAGCAGAAACTGTGACCGCGTTCGCACTCTCTCTTTTTCGTTAGGTTTGCTCTCTGTGCGAGCAGAGAGAAAAAGTAACATCCTAGTGATATAAAGTAATTAAAGAAGTTTGATTGAAGAAGTAGTATAAATATAAGGTGTAATATTGATTACTACATATAAAAATATAAATGCAGACAAAAAATATCATTAATTACTAACAAAAAGATAAAAATAAATATCAAACTTGTAACTTTCTAATACATTAAACCCCATCCTAACAAGGAATTTTTGCCTATTCAAAAATTCCCATTCATCTTTAACAAAGCCTTTATCTATACTGTAGTAAAATTGCGCAACTTTTAGGAGGTGGTATGTTAGATATAAATCCGTTGCTATTAAGCATCACGATCGTTGTCTTCCTTATCCTTATTGCCGTTCTAAACAGTTTGCTTTTCAAACCTCTATTCACTTACATGGAAGAGCGTGATGCAAGTATCAAAGCTGATCAAGACAGAGTTGGAAACAACGATGCTGAGATCGCTGAGTTAACTGCACAGGCTGCGTCTATAGTAAATGATGCGAAGTTGGAAGCAGCGGCGATAAGAGAGAAAGTGGTTGCAGAAGCGAAAGAACTCGCAGAGAGCAAAATTGAAGCAAAACGTGCTGAATTAGCGAAAGACAAACTAGAGTTTGAAAAGTCACTAGCGGAAACCCGTGAAGAACTTAAAACAACTTTATTGTCGCAAGTGCCTCTTTATAAAGAAGCAGTTAAAGCTAAGTTCAGTCAAATATAAGGAAACGATGTGAGTAAAATTCTTTTACCTTTATTGTTTGTGTCTCTTTCACTGTTTGCCAATGAGCATGCAGCTGAAGGTGGAACAGACATTGTACAGCGCACCGTTAACTTTGTCATCTTTGCAGGTATCATCTGGTACTTGTTAGCAGAACCTGTGAAAAACTACTTCGGTGGTCGTACTCAGGGTATCGCTGACGAACTGCAAAAGGTGCAGGACAGACTAACTGAGTCTAAGCAGGCTAAAGAAGCTGCAGAAGCAAAGGTCACTGAAGCACATAAACTTGCTGAAGAGATCGTTGCAACAGCTTCTAAAGAAGGAAAGATTCTTAACGAAAAGATCCTGAAGCAATGCGACACAGACTTAGAGATGATGTCAAAGCAAGGTGGCGCTGGTATGGAACTTGAACAACGTAAGATGGTTCGTAATCTCGTAGATGAAGTTATGAATGATGTACTTGCTCAAGAGAGTTCTGCACTAGACAAAGACGCTATGGCGAACATCATAATGAAGAAGGTGGCGTAATGCAAGAGTTAATCGCAAAACGTTATGTTAAATCATTAGGTGAAGCTACTGGTGCTGAGTCTTTAGTCAATATCGCAGAGATATTTAGTGCTATTTCTGAGAGCTTCAGCAACGATAAGTTTATCGCTGTTATGGAGAACCCAGAAGTTGCTAACGCAGACAAAGAATCAATTCTACTTGACGCTGTTAAATCAGCAGGTTCTGATAAGTTAAACAACTTCATCAAGATCTTAGTAGAAAACGGACGTATCAGTATCATTCCCGCAATGGCTGAAGAGATGCGTAAAGAGATCGCTCGTAGTTCTAAGAACTATAGCGGTGTTGTTTACAGCAATGAAGATGTGGATGCAAAGACTTTGACAGACCTGAGTGCAGGTTTGGGTAGAAAAGTGGATGCAACAGTTGAGTTAACGTTTATCAAGAGCGACTACAATGGCCTTAAGGTTGAAGTAGCTGATCTTGACATGGAGATCAATTTCTCTAAAACACGTGTTAACGCACAACTTGTAGAACATATCTTAAAAGCAATCTAAATAGGAGGCAAACACAGTGGTAGCTAAAATTCAAGCTGATGAAATCAGTTCAATTATTAAAGAGCGTATTGACAACTTTGAACTAAGTGTTGATATTAACGAAACAGGTACAGTTATTTCTTACGCAGACGGCGTAGCTCAGGTTTATGGCATGAGCAATGTTATGGCTGGTGAGATGGTAGAGTTCGAAGACGGTACACAAGGTCTTGTTCTTAACTTAGAAGAGGCAAGCGTTGGTGTTGTTCTTCTTGGACGTAGTGACGATCTTCGTGAAGGTATGAGCGTTAAGCGCCTTGGTAAACTTCTAAGTGTACCAGTTGGTGACGCTGTTATCGGTCGTGTAGTCAATGCACTTGGTGAGCCAATTGATGGTAAAGGTCCGATCGAATCAGTAGAGAGTCGTCCTGTTGAAGAGAAAGCACCTGGTATCATGGAACGTAAGTCAGTTCATGAGCCTCTTGCAACTGGTATTAAAGCGATTGACGCACTAGTGCCAATCGGTCGTGGTCAACGTGAACTTATCATTGGTGACCGTCAGACAGGTAAGACTACTGTTGCACTTGACGCGATTATCAACCAAAAGGGTAACAGTGTTATCTGTATTTACGTTGCTATCGGTCAAAAAGAGTCTACTGTTGCTCAAGTTGTTCGTCGTTTAGAAGAACATGGTGCAATGGAGTACACAATCGTTGTATCTGCTACTGCGGCAGAAGCAGCAGCACTTCAGTACCTTGCACCATACACTGGTGTAACAATGGGTGAGTACTTCCGTGACAATGCACGTCATGGTCTTATTGTTTATGATGATCTTTCTAAGCATGCAGTTGCATACCGTGAAATGTCACTTATCCTTCGTCGTCCTCCGGGCCGTGAAGCATACCCAGGTGATGTTTTCTACCTACACTCTCGTCTTCTTGAGCGTGCAGCGAAGCTAAATGATGATGAAGGTGCTGGTTCACTTACTGCTCTTCCTATTATTGAGACTCAAGCAGGTGACGTTGCGGCATATATCCCAACAAACGTTATCTCTATCACTGATGGTCAGATCTTCCTTGAGACTGACCTTTTTAACTCAGGTATCCGTCCAGCGATCAATGTTGGTCTTTCGGTATCTCGTGTTGGTGGTGCAGCTCAGATCAAAGCTACTAAGCAGGTTGCTGGTACGTTACGTCTTGATCTTGCTCAGTATCGTGAACTTGCAGCATTTGCACAGTTCGCTTCTGATCTTGATGAGCTTTCTCGTAACCAACTTGAGCGTGGACAGAGAATGGTAGAGGTGCTTAAGCAACCTGCCTTCTCTCCACTTGCAGCAGAGCAACAAGCATTGATCATCTTTGCAGGTAACGAAGGTTTCCTTGATGATATGGATGCTTCATTTGTTGTTAAATTTGAATCAGAGCTTTATCCATTTATTGAAGCGTCTTATCCACAAATTTTTGAAAACATTAGAAGTACTTCAAAGATCGATGATGAGACAAATGCATTAATGAAAAAAGCGCTTGAAGAATTCAAAGCATCTTTTATAGCTGAATAAGAAGGACCAATTATGGCCAACTTGAAAGATATCAAAAGACAGATAGGAAGTGTAAGTAACACGCAAAAAACAACGCGTGCTATGAAGCTTGTTTCGACTGCAAAGCTACGCCGTGCAAAAGAACTTGCTGAACGTTCACGTCTATTTGCTGACAAAACAAATGCTATGATCCAAGATATTGCATTCCAGATCGAATGTACTAAAATGGGTGGCATTGACAACCGTTGTTTCACGAAAATTGAAACACCTAAAATGGTTGATATCATCTTTGTAACAGCTGACAAAGGTTTGTGTGGTGGTTTTAATATTCAAACATTAAAAGCAGTTAACAAACTAAAAAAAGAGTTCAAAGACGATAAAGTCAAAGTACGTCTTCGTGGTATTGGTAAAAAGGGTGTTGAGTTTTACAAGTACAATGAAGTTGAACTATTTGATGCTGTAATTGACTTAAGTTCTGCTCCTGATATGGGACGTGCAGCTGAGTTTATTACGACTTCAATTAATGACTTTAAAGATGGTAAGACTGATGGTGTTTACATTATCCATAATGGATTTAAAAACATGATCACACAAGAGTTACATGTTAATCGTGTTCTTCCTGTTGATACAGATAGTTTTGATTGTGCGCATAACACAAAAGATTCTCTTCTTGAAATCGAAGCAGAAGATAGTGAAAAAATGTTGGACTCTCTACTTACCAAGTATGTAGAATATAACATGTATTATGCGTTGATCGATTCTGTCGCTGCTGAGCATTCTGCTCGTGTACAAGCGATGGATGCAGCAACTAACAATGCAAAAGAGATGGTTAAGACGCTTAATGTTAAGTACAACAAAGCGCGTCAAGAATCAATTACAACAGAGCTGATAGAGATTATCAGTGGTGTTGAGTCAATGAAATAATGGAGGATACAATGGTTGGTAAAATAGTCCAAGTAATGGGTCCAGTTGTTGATGTTGAGTTCGAGGGAAAACTTCCTGCGATCAACGAAGCAATTGATGTTAATGGTGGAACTGGTGAAAACAGATTTCGCCTTGTTCTTGAAGTAGCAGCACACATTGGTGGTGGTCGTGTTCGTACGATCGCTATGGATATGAGTGATGGTCTTGTTCGTGGTCAGGAAGCAGTCGCAACAGGCGCTCCTATCAACGTTCCAGTTGGAGACAAAGTCCTTGGACGTATCTTTAACGTAATCGGTGAGACAATTGATGGTGGTGAACAGGTAACTGATGCACCAACATGGTCTATTCACCGTGATCCTCCTCCATTCATCGACCAGTCTACTAAGACTGAGATGTTTGAGACAGGTATCAAAGTCGTTGACCTTCTTGCACCATATTCAAAAGGTGGTAAGGTTGGTCTATTTGGTGGTGCTGGTGTTGGTAAAACAGTTATCATCATGGAGCTTATTCACAACGTTGCACACGGTCACGACGGTCTTTCTGTCTTCGCTGGTGTTGGTGAGCGTACTCGTGAAGGAAATGACCTTTACTACGAGATGAAAGATTCGAACGTACTGGACAAAGTTGCACTGTGCTACGGTCAAATGTCTGAGCCTCCAGGAGCACGTAACCGTATTGCACTTACTGGTCTTACTATGGCTGAGTATTTCCGTGATGAGAAGGGTCTTGACGTACTTATGTTCGTTGATAATATCTTCCGTTTCGCACAGTCAGGTTCAGAGATGTCTGCACTTCTTGGTCGTATCCCTTCAGCAGTTGGTTACCAACCAACACTTGCTCGTGAAATGGGTGCACTACAAGATCGTATTACATCTACGACTAATGGTTCGATTACTTCTGTTCAAGCAGTATATGTTCCTGCGGATGACTTGACTGACCCGGCTCCAGCTTCTGTTTTTGCTCACCTTGATGCAACAACAGTACTTAACCGTAAGATCGCTGAAAAGGGTATCTACCCTGCAGTTGATCCTCTTGACTCAACATCTCGTCTTCTTGATCCTGCGATCATTGGCGAAGAGCACTATAAAGTTGCTCGTGGTGTTCAGCAGACACTTCAAAAGTACAAAGATCTTCAAGATATCATTGCGATTCTTGGTATGGATGAGCTTTCTGAAGATGATAAAGCGGTTGTTGAGCGTGCTCGTAAGATCGAGAAGTTCCTTTCACAGCCATTCTTCGTTGCTGAAGTATTTACTGGTGCACCTGGTAAGTATGTTAGCCTTGAAGACACTATCAAAGGTTTCAAAGGAATCCTTGAGGGTGAGTTCGACCATATGCCAGAATCTGCATTCTACATGGTTGGAAATATGGACGAGGCTATCGCTAAAGCCAACAAATCTAAATAGTAGCCTAGCTACTTTTTAAAATAGGGGCTTAAAATGCAAACACTTAACTTAGAAATTGTAACACCAAGTGGACTGATCTTTGAAGGTAAAGCGCTTGAGGTTACACTACCAGGTGAAGAGGGAGAATTCGGTGTTCTTCCTCATCACGCTTCTCTAACAACACTGCTAAAAGCGGGTGTTGTTGATATAGAGAAAGAAGATAAGAGTGTTGAATCTATCGTAGTTAACTGGGGCGTTGTCCAAGTTGATGAAGAGAAGGTAGTTGTACTTGTTGATGGTGCAGTTGCTATTCGTGGTGAGAATGAAAGCGATATCGCTAAAGCTCTTGACGCTGCGAAGAGTCTTCTTTCAGATGTTTCTGACTCAAATCTTGCTATCGCTTCTGTATCTGCAAAGATCGAATCGGCAGCTCATAAGCTAGTATAGGCTTATGGAAAACTTTTCTGACTTTATCTCTCAAAGTCATGTCGTCACCATTGCGGTGCTGGCACTTCTCTCCCTTTACTTTATCGTTATAAACTGGGTCTTTTTTTATAGATTTATGTCGATCAACAGCTGGATCAGTCGTGAAACACTCTCATTAGAACAACTTTTAATGGGTGGTAAAGATGTAGCAGCCAATGCTTATCTTCACAAGTTTCTTCGTGCTAGTTCGAAAGTAACACGAGAGATCTTTGACCTTGGGATGTTTTCTGCAACAAAAGAGTCGACTAAGGGACTTGCATATCTCTCTGTTGTAGCATCAACATCACCTTTTATCGGTCTTTTTGGTACGGTTGTCTCAATTCTGGATACCTTTGATGATATCGGTGGAGCAGGTGGTATGAATATGATCGCTGCGGGTGTATCTGATGCACTTATTGCAACTGCTGGTGGTATTTTTGTAGCTATTTTTGCTTATACCTATCATCAAGTACTTAAACGTCGTGCCTATGAACTTAATGGGCTTATTCGCATGCAACGTGATGCAGTACTTGCACGAATGGCTGAAGAAGCATAATGGAAGATTTCGATTGGGATGAGTCACCAGAGCTTAACATCACACCTCTTGTAGATGTTATGTTGGTTCTTCTTGCCATCTTAATGGTCATCGCACCTACTGTAATATACGAAGAGATGATCAAACTGCCTCAAGGGTCTGCAACTAAACAGATCGAACAAAAAGCTCCTGTACACATCACCATTGATGAAAAAGGAAAAGTCGTTGTGAATAAAGAGAACTTTGATCTGCAAGGTTTCGCAGATAACTTTTATCTCTATTCTCAAAAACTTGACAAAGAAGCTACTGTTCTTATCAGTGCGGACAAGACGCTTGATTATGGTGTTGTGATGTCAATTCTTGCTGCTGTTAAACAAGCAGGTTTTACTGAAGTCTCTTTAGCTACTAATGGTTAATTCCATTTTTGTACACTTGTAAAAAAGATAGGTTAATTATGGTTCAGCAGAGTAGTGATGAGCGTTATTTTTATATCAGCGGAATTATTTCTCTTTTTATGTTTGCCTCAGTTATTACACTCTTCGCACTAGTTGTTCTTCATCATAGTTCTATTGATACTTTTGCGATGCAAGAAGATAATTATATTTCTGTCTCACTTGACATGGATGTTGTTGTTCCCTCTAAAAATGATGCTAAACCTGATCCTCAACCTACTCCTGAAGCAGAAGTGGTTCCTGAGCCTGAGCCTGAACCAGCTGTAGAAGAGATTGAAAGTACACCTGAACCTGTTAATACAGATGTATCTTCGCTTTTTGATGATGTTTGGACGCAGAGTGCTGACACTAAAGTAGTGAAAAAAGAAGAAGTAGTCGATACCAAACGTTTGGCAGCAATTGAAAAGCGTATTAAAACTAAAGAGACTAAAAAATCTCAAAAAGCAAGTGACACTATCAAGACCTTAGAGTCAGTTAAACCTTCTATTGAGGTTGTCGGTGCCTCTGCTTCCACAGCTCCTGAGGTTAACAAGTATTTGGCTAAAATACATGCACAAGTCAAAAGTAAGTTTTACCCACCTGCCAGTACTGAAGGCAGTAGTGCAAAAGTGCGTGTAAAGATTGACGCTAATGGAAATGTAACAAGTTATAAAGTTTTAGTCTACTCTGGTTCTAATATCTTCAATGAAGAGGTTGATCGACTTAAAAGTAGACTAAAGCGTATGGCCTTTCCAAAAAATCCAGATGGAAAATCTATCTCCCTGGAAATCATATTAACAGTTGAGGATTAAGAATGCGTATTATTTTTGTTGTGCTTTTTTCAGCACTTTTACTTTGGGGCTCTGATGCCACGATTGAAGTTAAAAAAAGTGTTGATGCCCTTCCTAGTATAGCAGTAGAAGATGCTTCTATAGATTACAAAACTGGACTAAGTAAACGTTTTTTTCGTGTATTAGTGAGTGATTTAAACGTGCTAAGTATCTTTAACGTGGATCGTGATTATGTAACAGCTGATTTTGACGATGAGAAGGTTGCTTCTGTACATAAAGAACTTAACTACGTTGTACGTTATGAACTACTTGATGATAATGGAGTGATGGTAGTTAAAGTCAACCTCATTAATAATGACAAAGTGATGCATAAGCTAACGTATCGTCTTAAAAATCCTAAACAATATGTCTTTTTAGTCCACAATATTGCGGTGGCTATTAACAACTTTATGGGTGGGGACCCTGTTGAGTGGATGAAGGAAAAAGTGATTATCTCTCGAACGACAGGTCCCAATCGCTCTGAGATTCTTGTTACAGACTATACCTTGAGCTATCAGTTCTCTGTTAAGCATAAAGGACTTAATGTCTTTCCTAAATGGGCTAATAAAAATAAAAAGTATTTTTACTACACCAATTTAAGCAATGGACAACCTGAGTTACGAAAATATGGTATTTATGATAGAAGTGACAAGCTTATTATGAAGTCAGATGGTATGTTAGTTTGTTCAGATGTCAGTGATGATGGGAAGAGACTATTATTAACAATGGCACCAAAGGGTCAGCCCGATATTTATGAGTATGTTGTTGCTAAAAAAACAGCTACTCGTTTAACTAAGTACAGTGGTATAGATGTTAATGGACAGTACATGAATAACAAAAAAATCGCATTCATCTCAAATCGTCTTGGTTATCCAAATGTATTTTCCAAGAAGATAGGTTCTCAAGCTACTGAACAGATGGTATATGTCGGTAAAAGTAACTCTTCTTGTACGGCGCATGGCAATTACATTATTTACAAAGCCCGTGAAAGTTCAAATGCATTTTCTAAAAATACCTTTAACCTACATCTTATCTCTACGAAGACAGACTTTATCCGCCGTTTAACAGTGACAGGTATTAATGAACATCCCCTTTTCTCTCGTGATGGCGGAACAGTGCTCTTCGTTAAGAAGTATAAAAATCAGAGTTCGATTGGTGTGATTCGTCTTAATCAAAACAAAAACTATCTCTTCCCACTTAAAGGTGGTTCTATACAGTCTATCGACTGGTAAATACCTATAGGGTGATCTTAATCATTTCACTCTTTTTCAACTCTGGTATACACCTAAAAATAGACAGTTAACTCTCTGTTTCTAATTCTTAAATATAATTGCCTATAACATATCTTGATTAGCTCTTTTTTATAAATAAACAGCTAAAATCACGTATCGAATTACAAGGATTAAAATGAGAGCTTTACTTTATGCAAGCACAGTAGCGGCAATGTTGATATTCACAGGTTGTGGTGGTTCAGAACCTACAGTTGATGATGGGACTAACAGTAATAACCAAGCAGAAGAGATCACTATTGTCGATGAAAACGATAATGGTACTAACGACTCAGGAATGCAGTCTACTGACTTAGATGGTGGCTCAACAGATAGTGCATCTACACTAGAGAGTATTGAAGCTAAAATGTCACCGATTTACTTTGGTTTTGATCAGTATAAGTTGGCAGATGAAGATGTAGATATACTACGTCAAAATGTTGAGATGGTTAAAAATGATACGGAAGCAGCTAATATTGCTGATAAGTATTCATTAAAGTTAGAAGGTAACTGTGATGAGTGGGGTTCTGATGAGTACAACTTTGCATTAGGTCTTAAGCGTGCACAAGCTGTGAAAACTGAGCTTATAAATGATGGTGTACCTGCAGAACGAATCACAACAGTTAGTTATGGTTCAAGCAACCCTGTTTGTACAGAAAAAACACAAGAGTGTTGGTCTAAAAACCGTCGCGTTGACTTTAAACTTCTTCCATAGAGCGTAGATGCGTCTCGCTTTAAAACTCTCTCTTTTAGTACTTCCTATTGCTCTTTTTGCTGGTGAACCATCAGCATTTGGTGCTGGTGATCTAGACAGTGATAATCCTTATGGACTGACTAAAGCTGAAAAAAAGATCCTTGAAAACAATAATAAGCTTAAGAAAACAGATCGTAAGATAAACTCAACTAAAAGTGAACTCCAATCTCTACGTGAACGTGTTGATGGCTTGCAGTCGATCTTAGAGTCTACTGCGATAAAGTCTCAACAAAACAAGGTTGCCTTAGGTGATCTGAGTAAGTCGCGCGAAAATGATGGTGTTTCTACACAGGAGAGACTAACAAAACTTGAAACAGAGATCGCTGCAAACAATGACAACATCTTGCAACTTAAGACTGCGATCGAAGAGTTGAGTAAGTTAATGGACGAACAAAGTGCTACGTATGCTACACAAGAAGAAGTTAACGCGCTCGTTGCAGATGTGAATACCTTTAAACAACTTGTGGCGAGTGAACTCAAAAAGAAGACTAAAAGTAGCGGCAGCTCTAAAAATAGTGGCGATCTAGCTACACTAGCTAAGAAACAATATGATAAAAAGCAGTATGATAAAGCGCTTAATAGTTATAAAGAGCTGGTCAATCGTAAGTATAAACCTGCATATGGACACTATATGATCGCGCAGTGCTACTTTGCTAAAAAAGATTATGGTAAAGCGATCGCTCACTATAAAGAGAGTGCATCACGTTATAAGAAGGCTTCTTATATGCCAACATTGATGCTCCGTACAGCATACTCCATGTCTAAGGTCGGTGAAAAAAGCAATGCTAAAAAGTTTTACAGTGCTGTGATCGCTAAGTATCCTGATTCAGTTGAGGCTGAAAAAGCGGAACGCTACTTAGATCAACTGTAAACTTTTGTAACTTTTTTTATCGTGGTAGAAGGAGATACAGCTTTCCTTTTTTTACGCTTCACTAAAAGGAAAGTTATGTCCCTCTGCAGTAGGGTTCCATTTTTTAAATTCTTATATATGTATCTCCGTTCCCTTTAGTAAACACTTACTGCCTGATTTTCAGCCAATCCATAGATTAATCTGCTAAAATCGCGTCTATATTATTACAGGGCATAGACCCTACATGAGGAATTATTATGGCAATTGCTGAAAATCAAGTTGTATCGATCGAGTATGAAGTAAAAGACGGAGATACAGTTGTAGACTCTAACGTTGGTGGTGCACCACTAGTATTTATCTATGGTAAGGGTCAGATCATTCCTGGTCTAGAAAAAGGAATTGCTGACATGAACATTGGCGATAAGGGTGACGTTCTTGTTAAGCCTGAAGACGCTTATGGTGAATATAACGAAGAAGCACAGCAGACTGTTCCAAAAGAGCAGTTCGCAGGTATCGAACTTGAGATCGGTCAAACACTTTATGGTCAAGGTGAAGATGGTGGAACAGTTCAGGTCACAGTTAAAGAGATCGGTGATGAAGATGTTACTGTTGACTTTAACCACCCACTTGCAGGCAAGACATTAATGTTTAGTGTTGCTGTGAATAATATTCGTGAAGCAACTGCTGATGAGATCCTTTCTGGTGTACCTGCTGAGAATGCTCCTGCTGAAGGTGAATCATGTGGTACAGGCTGTGGTTGTCACTAATTTTTTAGGGACATCACGTGCTTCTATTGAAGCATTTAAAACTGCCAATCTACTAAAAACACTTACCGTAAATGCACTTATTTACGGTGAGACTGGAACTGGTAAGCTTACGCTTGCTCGTTACATCCTTCCTAACGCACCTACATTTAACACCGAAAATTTTGATGAACTACTTGAAGCTATCCATACGAACAGTGAACTGATTATTACTCATATTGAAGATGCACCAAACCTTAAACGTCTGTTAGAAGTCATTATGCTCTCCAAGACACGCGTGGTTGTGACTAGTAATGAGAGCACACTGAGTGAGATATTGCAAGAATCATTTAGTGTTCGCATTCATATCCCACCACTGTCCGAACGTTTGGAAGATGTGAAACCACTGTTAGAACTGTTCATGCAAGAGGCCAATGTCATCTTTGGTGATGATAAATCTTTTGTAATGCCAACTTATGAGTTAGACTTAAGTAAAAATGCCGTTTCTTTACGCAAACAGCTTTTTTTACATTATCAGTTTAGCAATATTGGAGAAAATGATCTTATGGGGATCATGGAGCAGTACCTAAGCGATAAGTTGGGTTCTAAAAATGATTATAGAGATTATCTTCATTTGTATGAAGTACCACTTATCAGAGTGGGTCTACGTGAGTTTAAGTCGCAACTTCAACTTTCAGATAAGCTAGGACTTAATCGTAATACCTTACGTAAAAAAATAGCTGAACATAGCCACTATGGATTAGATTAATAGTTCTAAGTCAAGTGCAGATCACTGCTTTTGACTTAGAACTACATAACAAAAAAAGGAATAATATGAGTAAAAGAATAGCAATGATCTTCCCTGGACAAGGAAGCCAAACCATCGGTATGGGTAAGTCGTTTTATGAGAACTCTGATCTTGCAAAAGAGATGTTTGAAAAAGCTGGAGCACGTATCGGTGTTGACTTTAAAGCACTTCTTTTTGATGAGAATGAGCAGATCAATCAAACCGCTTACACTCAACCTGCTATTTTACTTGTTAGTATTATTGCTTACAGACTTTTCCAAGAGAAGCACAATATTAAGCCAACACTTCTTATGGGTCATTCACTAGGTGAGATCACAGCACTTTGTGCTTCTGGTGCGATTGACTATGTTGACGCGGTTGAATTAGTACATAAACGTGGTGCATTAATGCAAGCAGCATGTGATGGTATTGAAGCTGGTATGATGGCGATCGTTGGACTGGATGATGCTTCTATTGAGCAGATATGTACAGATGCACGTAACAAAGAGAACAAGAGTATTTGGCCAGCAAACTATAACCAGGATGGTCAACTTGTCATTGCTGGAATCAAGCCAGACCTTGCAAGTATGGAAGGTGTGTTTAAAGAGGCAGGTGCAAAACGTGCACTTCTTCTTAACATGTCTGTTGCTAGCCACTGTCCACTCCTCGCTTCTGCACAAGAACCTTTGAAAGTCGAGTTAGAAAGTATGTTAGACAAACCTTTTGTAGCACCTGTTATCTCTAATGTTACAGCCAAGCCTTATGAGACGAAACAACAAGCATTGGAGCTTATAGCTGAGCAACTGGTTAAGCCTGTTCTTTACAAGCAGTCTATTCTTGCAATCAAAGATGATGTAGATATGGCGATAGAATTTGGTAATGGTGCACTGCTTAAAGGTATGAACCGTCGGATTAATAAAGAGATGCCAACGATGAATGTTAACGATATGGATTCACTTGCGAAGGTTATCGAAGCACTTTCATGAGTCGATTTCCTAAGGGCGTGACCCTTATTCAAAATGCACCATCTTTAAACCGAAGTAACCTTGAAAAAGCACTTATTCAAATAGCGAAAGCATCACAAGACTCGGATATAATTGTCTTCGCAGAACTTGCGCTTAATGGGTATATGTTGCAAGATAAACTTCATGAAGATGCTTGGAGTCTTGATGAATTAGAAGCACTCAAAATTGCTAGTCAAACGATAGACATCGTGATTGGTGCAGCACTGAGTGAAGCGAATGGTTTTTATAATGCAGCCTTGTACTTTTCTCAAGGTGAACTTCTTCATGTGCACCATAAAGTACACTTGCCAAACTACGGTATGTTTGAAGAAGCACGTTACTTTAGACCCGGTCATCAGATCAAAAGTTTTGAGACCCAACATGGACGTGCAGCGATGCTTGTTTGTGAAGACCTATGGGAAGTCAATCTTCTTGAAGACCTTGAAGATGAACACCCTGAAGTTATCTATATCTTAGCTGCTTCTCCTGCTCGTGGTTTTAGTGATGAAGGCCTTGAGATCGAAGAACAGTGGCAAGCACTTCTTAAAAAAGCTGCTATTGATATGAAAGCAGAGATAGTGTTTTTGAACCGTATAGGGTTTGAAGATGGTCTTGGTTTTTGGGGTGGTAGTAGAATTCTGGATAGCAGTGGTAGTATTACGACAAT
>Ga0256828_1001563_pt1 | contig 14165 bp, 17 predicted proteins | sample CV88metaG_FD_185993 | JGI IMG/M metagenome (GOLD analysis project Ga0256828, IMG submission 185993) | Hydrothermal vent microbial communities from East Pacific Rise, Pacific Ocean - CV88 | ecosystem: Environmental > Aquatic > Marine > Hydrothermal vents | place: Pacific Ocean: East Pacific Rise...
ATCAATGATTATGATATTTATTTGTAAGGATGGATGTTGAAACTTTTTTTAGGGCTGTTTTTTAGTGTTGTTTTGCTATTTGCAGATGCACCTATAGATACACATAAATTATCAAAAGGTAAAAATATAGCTCATCTTATGTGTGATGAGTCTTTGCTTCCTTTTGGTAAGACTTCTAGTGATGAGATTATCGCTACTATCAAAAAATTCAAAGCTTGTAAAAGGCTTTCTGCTTCAAATATGAAAGCTTTGGCTTATTTTGTCCAACATGCATCTAAGCAACATACTTCTACTAAACATATAGCAGTGCCTACTGATGCCAAATGCCCTGTTTGTGGTATGTTTGTAGCCAAGTATCCCAAATGGAGTGCTATGATGGTAGTAGATGGCAAAAAACTATACTTTGATGGGGTTAAAGATATGATGAAGTATTATATCTTTGATGGGGATTTTGTGTATGACAGAGCCAAGATAAAGCATATGTGGGTTAGTGATTATTATACATTAGACAGGATAGATGCAAAAAGTGCGTATTATGTTATAGATTCAAATGTGTATGGACCTATGGGCAATGAACTGATACCATTTGCTACACAAAAAAGTGCCGAAGATTTTTTATCTCAACATCATGGCAAAAAGATAGTTAGATTTGAAGATATAAGTGCTAAAATGGTGCTGAAACTTGATGGTATAGACTACGATGATTGATAGATTGATAAATCTGGCTGTACTACTTGCATTTTTTGTATGTGGGATGATGGTAGATTATATGCTAAGAGCTGTTTTTATCCACGATAAAGAGTTGTCAAACACACTCTCTCTAACGGGAGTCAATCAGGTAGCTACACAAAAAGCCTTTTATCAAAGAGGACAGAACAATATAGCTTATGATGAGTTAGTAGGTATCAAAAAAATGGATTTTGTATATGAAAAATAGTGCTTTTTTGTATTTTTTAAGCTTGATGCTGTTTAAACAAAAAAGTAAACATATAGGAAGTATGCTTATCTCTATAGTGCTTATAAGTTTGATAAGTTCTATATTTTTTATCACATCTTCTATCAAACACACGCTTCTTTCTACACTCGATCAACAACCTGATTTTGTTGTCAAAAAATCTACACTAGATGTCACTATGGATAGTAGTTATATAGACAAGATAGCTACACTAAGAGGAGTTACTCATATCAATGCAAGAGTATATGGAAGATACTATTTTAACAACAAAGGCAAATCCTTTTTGATTGTAGGGATAGACCCTTTTGATGATATGAACTCAAAACTTCTTCAAAAGATATGGGGTGATGTTGATGTAGCCAAATTTTTATCCAAAGATTATATGATACTAAGCAGTAGTGTCAAAGAGTTTTTAGCTAAGCATTTTTATAAAGACGGATATACATTTAAACTGCCAAATGGTGAGTTTAAACATTTGGATTTTTACAAAACTATCCCAACAGGGGCAAATCTCATATCTAATGATATGGTTATAGTATCTATCGATACAGCAAGGCAGATACTAGGTATAGGCGAAGATAAAGTAACTCAGATATCTTTTGATGTGCCAAATGATGCAGAGTGGAGTAATGTTAAGTCTAGTTTGTATGAAAAGTTTATCAACATAAATGTGATGGATAAAAAAGAGATAGCATCATATTATGATGAAATGTTTGCATACAAACAAGGATTGTTTTTGTTGCTTTATATCATATCTTTGGTGACATTTATGATGATAATATATCAAAGATACTCATCTGTTTACAGTGTGGATAAAAAAGAGATAGGTATCCTCAGAGCTGTTGGATGGAGTATCAAAGATATACTTAGACTCAAACTAACAGAGAGTATGATAGTAGCTATGAGCAGTTTTATTATAGGTGTGTTTTTGGCATACATATATGTATTTGTAGCTGATGCACCTTTGTTGAAGTATCTCTTTTTTGGGATGGATAATCTCGATATAGATATCAAACTGACACCACATATAGATTTTGGTGTGCTTTTTTCTTTGTGGCTTGTTTATACTATACCGTTTGTTGGAGCTGTGTTGATACCATCGTGGAGAGTTGCTACTACTTCAGCAAAAGAGGCTATGAAATGATAGAGATAACAAATCTACACAAGATATACAATCAAGGCAGTGCAAATGAGTTTGAAGCACTCAACAATATAAATCTCACTATAGATAAAAAGCCTCTAATCCTCAAAGGGATTAGTGGGAGTGGCAAGTCAACTTTACTTTCATTGATAGCAGGGTTTGAGAAACCGACAAAAGGTAAGATTGTAGTGGATGATTTGCTAGTATCAAAACTGCCTGATTTTCATCTGTCACAATATAGAGCATCCAAGATAGGCTTTGTATTTCAGCACTTTAATCTTATAGACTCTTTTAGTGTTATGGATAATGTCATAGCTCCACTGATACCTTTGTATAAAGATATATCTCATATCCAAAAGTTGGCTTACAAAGCTATGCAAAGAGTAGGTATAGAGCATAAGGCATCACAAGATATCAGAGACCTCTCTGGTGGAGAGAAACAAAGGTGTGCCATAGCTAGAGCTTTAATCAATGATGCTCCTATCATCATCTGTGATGAACCTACTGCCAACCTAGATAGTAAAAATACACAAAGGTTTATAGATATCATCACTGAGTTAAAAGATGAAGGCAAATCTATCATCATCGCTACACATGACCCTATCTTTGATAGTTTGGATTTTGAATGCGATATCATCAATCTTCAAAATGGTAAGATAAAAGAGTAAAAATGCATAAGATTTTACTTAACAGTGAAGTTATCATTTATATGTTGTCTTCTAGTTTGATTTTGGCTCTTTTGTTTATCGCATTTGTTTACGCTGTGGTTATAGTAAAAAGATGGGATTTTGAGAGTTTTGATACCAAGCAGTTCAAGTTAGAAGAGAGGTCTTATCTGGTATCTACTATCATATCGTTTGCTTTGGTCTTAAAGATAATGCTTCTTTTTTATTTTGTGCATACCATAGATGCACTCAGTGAATTTGTCCCTGGAGCGATGTGTGGAGCAGGGGTTATCAAGGCAAATGTATATGGAAACTATGTGTTGGTTATGGGGATAGCATCTGTATTTTTGAGTTTTGTATGGATGAGTATCAACACTTTGGATATCAAAGCTACAGACTATCCGTATATGAGAGTAAAAAACTATCTTTTTATAGCGATTTTTCTTTTTATAGTTGTAGAGTATGTACTAAGTTGGTTGTATTTTACCCATATCAATACCACCCAAGCAGTTAGCTGTTGTTCTGTTATATATGGCAAAGTTGGTGGAGGGATCCCATTTGGCTTGGATACTACAAAACTGCTTATGCTTTTTTTCTTGCTTTTTTCACTTATATTGATATCTGTTTGGTTATCATCTTATGTTGTGACTATACTCTCATCTATCAGCTTTTTGGTAGTGGCTTACTATAGTGTAGTTTACTTTTTTGGTACATATATATATCAGCTTCCTACACATAAGTGTCCGTTTTGTATGATGCAGTATCACTACTATTATGTTGGATATCTGGTGTGGGGTTTACTTTTTGGTGGTATATTTTTACTTTGTGATAGTATGATTATGAAAATGTTTTTTAAAACCAAATCCAACAAGAGCCTAAAAGCATCTTTGATGATGTTGGTTTCATTTGTACTTTTGTGCAGTGGATATGTTTTGGTTTATTATCTTGAAAATGGAGTATTGTTATGAAGCAGGTGTTAGGAAAGATTTTGATGTTTGTAGTTATCATCGCTATTATTATAGTGATGTTTTTGGCATTTGGTAACTCACAGGGTGCTAGATATGTATATAAAGACAACACAAAACATACAGTAGTGCCTATAAAACCCAAAGAGTATCAGTGTAGTGAGTGTACTATGGATATCGAAGATATGAAGTATGCAGTTGAAGTAGTGCTAGATGATGGCAAAACTTACTTTTTTGATGAGATAGGGTGTGCTATACTTTGGATGAAAGACAAGTCACATATAGCCAAGATATGGACAAAAACAGTAGATACAAACAGATGGATAGATGCCAAGAGTGCTTACTACTCACGCGTAGATGCTACACCTATGGGGTATGGCTTTGGTGCGTATGAGCATAACAAAAGTGGTTTTGTAGATTATAAAAAGATGAGTGAACTTATGTTACAAGGGCAAAATTTACAAGATCCTTTTGTAAAAAAAGCACTTCTAAGTAAAGATTTAGCCAAATAGTATAAATTTTTTGATATACTTGTGCGTATTTTTAACACAATTAAGGAGAAACAATGGCATTGTTTGATGATGTAAAAGAAGTAGTAGTTGAGCAACTAAATGTTAGCCCAGATGAAGTAAAAGAAGATTCTAAATTCGTAGAAGATCTAGGTGCTGATAGCCTTGATGTTGTTGAGCTAGTAATGGCTTTGGAAGAAAAATTTGATATCGAAATCCCTGATGATCAAGCAGAAGCTATCGCTACTGTTGGTGATGCTATCAAATTCATCGAAGAAGCACAAGCTTAAGAGTTTCCCCTTTTTGGGGATAAATTTATATTTCAGAGTTTAGTTTTTTGAACTTTGGTATATATATTTATTTAGTAGGAGAGATAAATTGAGACGAGTAGTAGTAACAGGTATAGGTATGATAAACTCTTTGGGACTTGATAAAGAGAGTTCTTTTAAGGCTATAGTAGATGGTAAATGTGGTATCAAAGTGATAGAGTCTTTTGATATAGAAAAACATAGTGCCAAAATAGCAGGTGAGATTACAAATTTCGATCCGACAACTGTTATGGATCCAAAAGAGGTTAAAAAAGCTGATAGATTTATCCAACTTGGTATGAAAGCTTCAGCTGAAGCGATGGCTGATGCAAATTTGCCTGAAGATGTAGATAAAAACAGCTTTGGTGTAGTATCTGCTTCAGGGATAGGTGGTTTGCCAAATATCGAAAAAAACTCTATAGTTTGTGAGACAAGAGGACCTAGAAGAATCTCTCCATTTTTTATCCCTTCTGCTCTAGTCAATATGCTTGGTGGATTTGTCTCTATAGACCATAGTCTAAGAGGACCAAACCTCTCATCTGTTACTGCTTGTGCTGCTGGTACTCACGCTATAGGTGAAGCGGCTAAGTGTATCATGGTAGGAACAGCAAAAAAGATGCTTGTAGTTGGTGCTGAGTCAGCTATATGTGGTGCTGGTGTTGGTGGTTTTGCTGCTATGAAAGCACTATCTACTCGCAATGATGACCCACAGACTGCTTCAAGACCATTTGATAAAGATAGAGATGGTTTTGTTATGGGTGAGGGTGCTGGTGCATTGGTTCTTGAAGATTATGAAGATGCTATGTCTCGTGGAGCTAAGATATATGGTGAGATTATAGGATTTGGTGAGAGTGGAGATGCAAACCATATCACAACTCCTACTATGGATGGACCACTTCGTGCTATGCAAATGGCTTATGAGATGGCAGGTAAACCAGATATCGATTATATAAATGCACATGGAACTTCCACTCCGGTAAATGACAAAAACGAAACAGCAGCACTTAAAGAACTATTTGGTGGTAAAGATAACTGCCCACCAGTAAGCTCAACAAAAGGTCAAGTAGGACACTGCCTAGGAGCTGCTGGTGCTATCGAAGCTGTTATATCATTGATGGCTATGAGAGATGGTGTTATCCCTCCTACTATCAACTATACAACACCTGATGAAAACTGTGATTTGGATTATGTACCAAATGAAGCAAGAAAAGCTGAACTAAATGTAGTGATGAGTAACTCGTTTGGATTTGGTGGAACAAACGGCGTAGTAATCTTCAAAAAGATATAAGGAACAGCTATGGCAACCTATTTGGATTTTGAGAGCAAGATAGAGCAGATACAAGAAAAAATCGTCTCTGCTCATGCTATCGCTAACCTTGAAGCAGTAGAAAAGTATCAAAAAGAGCTTCAAAAAGAGGTTGAAAAGACTTTTGGTTCTCTCAATGACTATCAAAAGCTTCAACTTGCTCGTCACCCTGACCGTCCTTATGCACTTGATTATATTAAACTTATTATGGATAATGCTTATGAGATACATGGTGATAGAGCATTTAGGGATGATCCTGCTATACTTTGCTATCTTGGATGGATAGATGGACAAAAATGTATGGTTATAGGTGAGCAAAAAGGTAGAGGCGTCAAAAACAAAATCAAAAGAAACTTTGGTATGCCAAATCCTGAAGGGTATAGAAAAGCTCTTCGAGCGATTAAACTAGCTGAAAAGTTTGATATCCCTGTACTTATGCTTGTGGACACTCCGGGTGCATACCCTGGACTTGGTGCAGAAGAGAGAGGACAGAGTGAAGCAATTGCGAGAAACCTTTTTGAATTAGCTGCTATAAAAGTACCTATGATATCAGTAGTTATAGGAGAAGGTGGTAGTGGTGGTGCTTTGGCTATCAGTGTAGCTGATAAGTTGGCTATGATGAGATATTCTATTTTTGCTGTTATCTCTCCTGAGGGGTGTAGTGCGATACTTTGGAATGACCCCGCCAAAGTAGAAACTGCTACAAAAGCTCTCAAAATCACACCAAATGATTTGCTAGAGCATAACCTTATAGATGATGTACTTGATGAACCACTTATAGGAGCGCATAGAGATAAAGAGACTACAGCAGAGGTTCTTAAGAAGTACTTCTTAGAAGAAGTTGCAAAACTTAGAGAGATGTCTCTTGAAGATATGCTTGATAAAAGATATGAAAAACTCACTTCTGTTGGTGCATTTAGCGAAGAAGAGTCAAAAGCATAAATGATACACGATATAGCTATGTATCTTGTGCATACCATAGGAGCCTTGGGCTACTTTGGTATCTTTGCTTTGATGTTTTTAGAAAGCACTTTTTTCCCTTTCCCTAGTGAAGTCATCATCATACCTGCTGGATATTTGGCATTTCAAGGTAAGATGGATTTATCCCTTATCATACTTGTTGGTACTTTAGGCTCAGTTGCAGGAGCTGTTTTCAACTACTATTTTGCACTTTTTTTTGGTAAAAAGTTCTTGCTTAGATATGGCAAATACTTCTTTATATCTCCTCAAACATTAGATAAATTAGAGCTGTTTTTTCAAACACACGGTGAACTGTCAACATTTAACGGACGACTCATTCCAGGGATTAGACAGCTTATATCACTTCCCGCTGGACTTGCACGGATGAATATGAACAGATTTATACTCTACTCAGCGTTGGGTGCTGGTATATGGGTAGTAGTCTTGGCACTTATCGGATACTTCTTAGGCAGTAACCAAGAGTTGGTATCTCAGTATCTTAAAAATGCTACTGTTATCGCTTTAGGATTTATAGCTATCTTAACAGGCGTTTATGTTTGGCATCATAAACAAAAGCCCAACTAAGGGCTTTGTTTTAAAGTTTACTTTACAGTATCTTGCATATCTTTTTTGACTTCTTGTTCAAAGACTTTGCTCTCTTTTTTTGCTTTTTCTTGCATTTTTTTTGTAACCTCTTGCACCTTTTTCTCAGCTTGTGTATGATTTTTGATAGCTGATGGGTTTTGTAGTGCTTTTGCCTCTTGTTGTGCGACAGTATCTCTTAAAATTTTATGTGCATCATGTCTTGTATCTCCTACAAGTTTTTTGAAATCACCAAGTAGTTTTTCATATAGTTTTTCTACTATATTTTTACCTTTGATCTCTTTTTGGATTTTTTCTATATCTTCATTTAGTGTCTCATACGCTTTTGTATGAAGTTTTGTATAACCTAACAATCTTGCACGATTTAACTCCTCTTTTGCTAGTTTCAAGAGTTTTTGTACATCTTCTTTTTTTGTTTTATCCATCTTAGATGCTTCTATAACCAAATCTTGAGCTACAAGTAGAGGAGTTGGGATAACAATCTGTGTATTGACCAACATACCAAACCCTTCAGCCAACGCCATAAGAGCTGTTTTTTTATCACCTTTGTTTAAAGCATCCAAAGCTTTTTTGGTAGCTACTGGGTATAGTTTCATAGGTATAGATACGATGTTGATATCTGTTTCATCTTTGAGTGAACCTAGTACGCTTTGAGCTACTTGAGTATCATGGTCTTTTATAAGTTTTACACTCAAATCCAACGCTTTTTGTATATCATCACTTGATCCTAGGTAAGTAAATCTCACTACTCTCTCTTCTAATGGCAACAGATCTAATGATGGGTCTTTTTTGAGAGATGATGAGAATTTTTTATCTGCATCAGCTAGTAGTTTTTTGGCATCATCTATCTTGTTTTGTTCGATAGCGTGTAGAGCTTTGAATGTATCTTGGATAGCTTCAACTACAGCTTTTGGTACCTGTTTGCTCTCTTGGTTATGTTTTGCTACTTGATTGTTAATCAATGTTTGAGGAGCTGTTTTTGCCTCGATATTTGTTGTAAGTAACAATCCACAAGTTAATGCTGAAAGTAAAAGTTTAGTTTTCATTTTTGATCCTTTGTTGTTTGATTTTTCGCAGTATAAACTCTCAAAGTTATCGTTTCTGTTAGTTAGCTAACACTTATGAAAAATCTTTATTTTTATTTTGTTAGTTAACTAACAGATAGTAAAATATACTTAGCATATAATGTAAAAAATCACAAATGGAGTGTATATATGCTATATCGTCAACAAATCAGCAAAGAGATATCTAGCCTAAATCGTGATTTATCTCAAAGCAAACAAGAGTTCAAAAAGATAGTAAGATACTGGTATGCCAAAGCATTAGAAGAGGCTAAATCCACAGGACACTCTATAGAGAGTATCACTTATGAGGTTTTAGAGGGTGTAGAAGATGGTTTGAAAGATAAAAAAGATATCATAGAAGATGGACTCTCTTATAGTGTAGATATCATTATAGATTTGTTACATCATAGTGCTTTGTCTGATATACAAAAACATCAAAAAAGAGTTGAGTATGCCAAAAATGCACTTGAAGAGAAGATATCATCAGAAAAAGCAAACCTTATAGATACGCTAGAGACATTTAAAGATTATGCAAAAGACAACAGTCATAAAAGATTTGAAAAAGATTTGCAAAAGATAGCTGTTGAGATAGAAGAGTATATACATAAACTAAAGGGATAGAGATGCAAAACAATTTGGCATTTTACGAAGAGGCATACCAGAGTTTAAAAAACTCTTTTTTGTTTGGTAACTTGAGTGAAAATACACTAAAAGAGATAATCGATGAGTGTGAAGAGGTTTTTTGGAGAAAAGGTGAGAGTATAGAGCATAATGCAGGTATGAAACATATGTATGTCATCATCAAAGGTAGAGTCAAAATCACTCAGATAGATCCAGAGAGTGGTAGAAGTTTGGCTCTGTTTTTGTTGAGCGAAGGAGATATATTTGATGTTTTTTCTCTTTTGGATGGTGAAGAACATATAGTTTTCCCTGTACCTTTAGATAATGTATCTTTGTTATCTATCCCATTGCCTAGAGCTAGAGAGTGGATAGAGACTCATCCTGAATTTAACAAATCATTCCTTCCATACCTTGGTAAACAGATGAGAGCATTAGAAGAGTTTAGTCAATCTATAGTGTTTTGCGATACGACAACAAGGTTGGCAAACCTTATACTAAAGCATACAGACAGTAGTGATAACTCTAACTCTTGCTATCCTGTAAAGCTTATCAACAATCTATCTCATGAATCTTTAGCAGAGATGATAGGCTCTGTTCGTTCAGTTGTATCTACTCAGATACAAAAGCTCAAAGATGAGGGTATCATCATATCCAAAAGAGGGCATATGGCAGTAGAAAACTTAGAAAAACTTATGAAAAAATGTAATGTATGGAGTGCATGAAATGAAGTCTGAAGATAAAGCATTTGGATTGTGGAGTGTTGTACTTTTGGGTATAGGCTCTATGGTAGGAGCAGGGATTTTTATAGTTATAGGACAAGCTGGTTCTATGGCTGGTAATTTGGTATGGGTATCTTTCATCTTTGGAGCTTTGGCAGCACTTTTGAGTGGGTATTCTCTAGCAAAGTTGGCTACAGCCTATCCATCAAGAGGTGGTATCGTTGAGTATCTAGTACAGAGTTTTGGAGAAGGTGTGTTCTCAGGTAGTGCAGGGGTGCTTTTTTATCTCTCTCAACTTATAGCCATAGCAGCAGTTGCCAAATCTTTTGGTGCGTATGCAGATACTTTTATCAAAGGTGATTATGCCAATATCTTTGCCTTGGGTATAGTTGCTACTTTTATACTTATCAATCTGATAGGAGCATCATTAGTAGCCAAATCAGAGAGTGTGATAGTTTTTATCAAACTGATAGTGTTGGTAGTATTTGCCATCTTGGCACTTTTTTATGTAGATCCCAAACTTTTGTACCCATCAAATGATACACATATAGATGGTGTGTTTTTTGCTATAGGATTGACATTTTTTGCATATCAGGGGTTTAGTGTGATTACCAATACTGTTGAAGATATGGATAATCCTCAATCCACAGTACTAAAAGCTATGGTTATAGCTATATCTTTGGTAGCTGTTTTGTATATACTTACAAGTTTGTCAGTGTTGGGTAACTTGCCTCTGCCTGAAGTGATAAAAGCAAAAGATTATGCTTTGGCACAAGCAGCACAGCCTATATTTGGTTCGTTGGGATTTAAGATTATGGCTGTGACAGCTTTGTTTGCTACAGCTTCAGCGATCAATGCAACACTATATGCAGCTACAGAGATAGGATACACTTTGGCAAAAGAGGGTAATTTGCCAAAAGTTTATACATATAGCGTACATAACTCTTTTGAAGGACTGATTATAAGTGGATTGTTGATAGTGCCTATGATACTGTTTTTAAATCTTTCAGAAGTCACCACTATAGCAGCTGTTGTTGTGCTTATCATTCAAGGTATCACACATATAGGACATCTGTTTCGCATCAAGCAAACCAAAGCCAATATCTTTATAGTCTTAGGGGCTATTGTGAGTATGTTTTTGGTAGCTGGTATTACTATATATCACACAAGCAAAAGTATGCCTTTACTTGGTTTTTATGTTATGGGTGCTTTTTTGTTGGCACTGTTTATAGAGGTCTCTTTAAGACTTTTTACAAAAAGAGTTATCAAAAAACAGTCAACTTTTAAAGATAAAGTATTACAATAAACAAAAGGAGTTTTATTATGCGTAGTATAAGTAAATCTATCATATTTGGTTTTAAAGAGATTTTAAACTGGCACACTATGAAGTATATTATCATCAGTGGGCTTGTAGTGACACTTTTATGGTGTGGTATAGGATTTGTTATATGGGATCAGCTTATAGCTTTAGGCTCAAAGATAGTGGAACTTGTTCCATTTTCTATGATCAGATCCAATGGAGCATGGATGCTCTCAACATTTTTATGGTTTCAACTTACTTTGGTGACATTTGCTCTGTTTTTTGCATTTGCTGGTAACTTGATACTTAGAAAAGTATCCAAAGAGAAGTATGCTATGGTTTCATTCTTGATACTTTTAGCTTCAGCACTTTTTTGGGGTGTTGTTTGGGTATTTGAAGGCGATTATATCTATGCTCAGTTTCTCAAACTGATGACTTGGTTGCCATTTGAGACAGTGGAGAAGGGTATAGCCGCATTGATAGGTCTTTATATCATTTATAATGCAGTAGTGGTAAGTATGCTCTTTTTTACAAGTATCTTTAGTGAGGCTATAGTTGAAGATATAGAGATAAGAGAGTTTGCCAATGATGAAGTAGTAAGAGACAATGTTTTTAAAACTATCAGATATACCATCAAAGACAGTTTGATATTTGCTATACTTTCACTCTTGGCTCTGCCTTTGCTTGTAGTGCCTGTAGTCAATATCTTGGTTCAGGTAGTGCTTTGGATATGGTTGGTTAAAAACACTATAGGTTATGATGCACTATCGTTGAGTCATAAAAATGTAGATAAAGAGTTGTTTAAAAAGTATAAAAAAGATATATATATCATCAGTTTTATAACTGTTATGTTCAACTTTGTACCGGTTCTTAATATCTTTGGACCATTCTTTGGTATGATAGCACTCTTCCATCATATCAAGTATCATACAAAAGGATAAGCTTTTATCCTTTTGGTATATAACCAAAACCTAACCTACTTTTAGCTATAATCGCTCTTAATTATGTCAATATAAAGAGGATATTATATGTTGCTTTTTACACCAGGACCAACCCCTGTTCCAGAGTCTGTTAGAGTAGCGATGGCTACACCTACACTTCATCATAGAACACCAGAATTTGAAGCTATATTTAAAGAAGCTAGAGAGTTGCTTTTCGAGCTTATCCCTATGGATGAGGTTGTTATGATAGCATCTTCGGGTACAGGTGCTATGGAAGCCTCCATCATCAATCTGTGTCACAACACTTTGCTAAATGTCAATGCAGGTAAGTTTGGAGAGAGATTTGGTAAGATTGCCAAAGCGAGTGGGCTTGGCAGTGTAGAGATAAAACACGAATGGGATACTCCAGCTTCAGTTGATGAAGTGCTTGAAGCACTCAAAGCCAACTCTGATATAGATGCAGTAGCTGTGCAAGTAAGTGAAAGTGCAGGTGGACTTAGACATCCTGTTGAAGATATAGCAAAAGCTATCAAAGAGTACAACAAAGATATCATGGTTATAGCTGATGGTATCACAGCAGTTGGAGTAGAAGCTATAGACACTACATATATAGATGCACTCATAGCAGGTAGCCAAAAAGCTCTTATGTTGCCTCCAGGACTTGCTATCGTAGGTCTTAGCAATGATGCTATAGCAAAGATAGGAGATGGTAAAGGTTACTACCTAAACTTAGCTTCAGAGATAAAAAAACAAAGACAAAACACTACAGCTTATACAGCTGCTACTACTTTGGTTATAGGTGTAGTAGCCATTCTTAAAGAGATCAAAGCCAAAGGTGGGTTAGATAAGCTTTATGCCAATACAGAAAGATTAGCAAATGCTACTAGAGCTTCACTTCAAGCTTTAGGTTTGCATATCTATCCAAAGTCACCAGCAAAATCTATGACTACTATAGATGATATCAATGCCAAAGAGATAAGAGATTTGCTCAAGAGTGAATATGGTGTCAATGTAGCAGGTGGACAAGACCACTTAAAAGGCAAGATTTTTAGAATCAACCAGATGGGACTTATAGAGCCTTATGAGATGGCATGGGTTGTAAACTCTGTTGAGTTGGCTTTGGCTAAACTAGGCAGAAGAGAGTATGATGCTACTGCTAGTAGAGTATTTAACGAAATATATTTTAATCTAAAAGAGGCATAATGGTTTACCAACACGAGATACCAAGCAGGTCAAAGCTATACTTTGCCAAAAGTGCCAAACTCAAAAGAGAGATAGAAAGCACAACAGCTTCAACACTAGAAAAGATGGGATATGAAGAGATAGTAACACCTCTTTTTTCATACCATCAACACGAAAGTTTTAGTGACAAAAAAGGGTTAGTGAGAGTAGCAGATGAGCAAAACCACGAAGTGACTCTCAGAGCTGACTCTACAGCAGATGTAGTTCGTATCGTGACCAAAAGACTTGGTAGAAGCAGTGCAACTAAAAAATGGTTTTATATCCAACCGGTTGTAAGTTACCCAACTACAGAGCAGTATCAGATAGGTGCGGAGGTTATCGGTGGAAGTTTTTGTGATGCACTCAATGGTGCTACTAAACTTTTAAACGACTTGTCTATAGATGGTATTATGCAGATATCAAACATCAAGATACCTCATATACTAAACCAAAAGTACGGTATATCTTTGCAGACACTTCAATCTATGCATATCGAAAAAATCCTACAGAGTGATTTGGAGTGGATAGATGCACTTGTTGGTATCAACAAGATAGAAGATTTGCAGGATTTGGATATGTTTCCTCAAGATATCCAAGATGAGTTAGTAGCTCTAAGAGAAGAGGCAAAACATATAGAGTATAACAACATAGTAGTATCACCACTTTTTTATGCACAGATGAGATATTATGACTCTTTGACATTTAGGGTATTTAAAAACAATGCACTTTTGGCAACCGGTGGGACTTACACTATAGAAGGTGTTGAAGCTTCAGGGTTTGCGATATATACAGATGAGTGTATAGCTATAAAAATGGATAATCAATAAAAGGGACAGTATGAGTAAAGCAGATTTGATAGTAGGTCTTCAATGGGGAGATGAAGGTAA
>Ga0256828_1001564_pt1 | contig 14163 bp, 15 predicted proteins | sample CV88metaG_FD_185993 | JGI IMG/M metagenome (GOLD analysis project Ga0256828, IMG submission 185993) | Hydrothermal vent microbial communities from East Pacific Rise, Pacific Ocean - CV88 | ecosystem: Environmental > Aquatic > Marine > Hydrothermal vents | place: Pacific Ocean: East Pacific Rise...
TATATCCGGGGAAGAGGAAACGAAAACGTAGAACCTTTGCCTATTTTGCTCTCTATCAGGAGTTTACTGTGATGCAGGGAGAGTATGGTTTTTACGATGGAGAGTCCCAGTCCCATGGAGTTATCCCAGTTGTGTGTTCCTGAACGGTAGAATTTTTTTGTAACTTTATCCAGATCCTTGTTACTGATCCCGACTCCCTTGTCCGTAACTGAGACATGGCCATTTTCTATCTTCACTTCAACTTCGTCTTTGGAGTACTTCAAGGCATTTTCTATAAGGTTTTTCAGAACAACCTCCAAAAGGGTTCTGTCCGCTTCAACCATATATACTGCATCCCCCAGAAGGCGTATTTCCCTGCTCTTGTATTTATCGCTGAGCGAGCGTATCACATCTTCTGCCAGAGGATAGAGGTTAAAGGTACTCTGATGCAGTGTCGCCTCCCCGCTCTCAAACTTGTTCCATAAGATAAGCCGGCTGAGAAGAGATTCTATTTTATTTCCGTTATTATAGATTTTCTGCAAAAATTTCTCCTGCAGTGCTTTTGGAATATCCGGGTCATCCACGAGTGTTTGCGAATACCCCATAATGGAAGCGATGGGATTCCGAAATTCATGTGCGATGGCAGAGAGCATGTCGGCACGTTGCCTGTTTTTAAGTTTGAGTTTTGCATTATAGCGCTGTTTGATATCTTCACGTTTTTTCGCACTTTTGAGGACTTTGATCAAATTTTGGTTGATCTCTTCAAACTCCTGGGTAAAGAACCGGGTATTATAATCGATTTGATCGATCTCATTGAGATTTTTCAAATACTTGTTAATCATATTGAGCTCTTTTTGCATACGTCTGGCACCACGGTAAATAGAAAATATAAATATCATAAATGCAATTGCCAAAAGAATTACCGAAAGTACCGTGGTCTGGTCATCTCTACTGACACTTAAAAGCAATATTGAGAAAACAACAAAAACAAAGGCGGCTATCGTTACAAGCCTCGCCATGATATATTCGGTAAAATGCGGACGGGTAAACACTTAGACTAATACTCCTCTGCAAGCTCTGTAAGGTATTCAAGAAAATCTGCCGTATCATAGTAACCTGCAAGTTTATCCAGCGGATGTCTGTCGGCACTCATAAGATGAAAACTTGGAATAGGGCCCCGCAATCCGGAGAGCGCTTCCATACTCTGCTGATCCGCCCTGTCAATTTTCAACAATACATAGGCGCTCAGTTTCTCTTTTACCCTCTTGTCTGACAGGGCACCCGCTTTCATCTTTTTACACCACCGGCAGTGTTCATCCTCTACCAGGACCATCACTTTTTTATGTTCGGATTTTGCCTCACTGAAAGCTTTGTCTATGGTATGTTTCCAGTTTAGTGTAACGATGTCACCCTTTTTTTTTAAGGGTGCCTTTTTCTCTACATCATCCAGGTAACTCATAAAATCACCCACATCAAAATATCCTACAACCGTCTCAAGAATTTTTTTATCTGCGCCCATAAAAAAAATGGTAGGTACGCCGTGGATCACAGGCAAAGATTTGAGCGCAGATTCATCCTCTTCCATCACTTTTGCCAACACATACGAGTTGAGCCTTTTAGCTACTTTTGGGTTTTTCAGTGTTCTCTCTTTCATTTTTCTGCACCATCTGCAGTGGCTGCTCTCGACCATAAGCATAACGGTTTTATGCTCTTTGGCCGCTTTTTCAAAAGCTGTATTTATATCTCCCTGCCATACAAGTTCTGAAGAGAAAAGTCCTGAAACGACAAGCAGTATAATCCATAATTTCTTCATGCCTGTCACTCCGCTTCAAACTGTTCTATCATATCTTTAAATACTGAATAAAGCCTTTCTACCTCATCTATCGACGTTCTCTCATTGGGTGCGTGGATCCTGTCGTTGATGACACCAAATTCGATGACGTCAACTCCGTATGCCGCAATGAAACGCGCATCGCTTGTTCCTCCGGCAGTAGAGTGTTTAGGTGTAATACCGCAAATTTTACGGATGCTTTTGTCAATATTGTGGACAACAGGCCTGTCCGTCTGTGTCAGGAAAGGCTCTGCCGACTGGCTCAAGGTCAGGTCATAGTCCATTCCGCTAAAATATTTATGGACAAAATGTTCCACATCGTCAAGAGACGTTTTGGTAGAGTTGCGGACATTGAACATCATCTTCAGTTTTCCCGGTGTTACATTCGTCACTTCCATCCCGGCGCGTATATCGGTAATGACAAATTTACTCGGTCCGAAAAATTCATCTCCCTCATCCAGATTGACACCTGCCATTTTAGGAAGTACCTGAGCGACTTTGTGAATAGGGTTTTTCGCTTTTTCAGGATAGGCCGCATGCCCCTGTTTACCATGTTTTTCTATGATACCGTTGATGGAGCCTCTTCGCCCGACTTTTACCGCATCTCCAAAAACTTCCTCGCATGTCGGTTCCGCAACAATACAGCTGTCAGGCAGCATACCTTTCTTTTTCAGGTACTCCAGCATGATCTTTGTTCCGTATTTGGCATCGCCCTCTTCATCCGATGTCAACAGTACGGAGAGCCTGCCTTTAAAATTTTTGGCATCTTTGCAGGCCTGGACAAATGCTGCCACACCACTTTTCATATCCTGCGTACCGCGCGCATAGATCTTCCCCTCTTTAATGACAGGAACAAAAGGGTTGGTGTCCCAGGCATCTCCGGCAGGTACTACATCCACATGCCCGGCAAAACACAAATGCGTTCCTTCCGAGAATTTTTTACTCAAAAAGAGATTCTTGACCCCCTCTTTATTGACATAAACAGCTTCATATCCTTCAAGATATGTTTCAATGAACTTCAAAGAACCCGCATCATCCGGTGTAACAGATTCAAAACTCAACAATTTTAAAAGAAGATCCACTACATTCATATCGTTATCTCTCTATCTTTCCCCGATAACTGACAATACCGCCTGTATGGTTGATCACACGGTTATGGCCGTTATCCCTAAACACATCCTGTACCTGTCCGCTTCTGGAACCTGTACGGCAGGTAAAGATAATAGTCTTGTCATTCTCTTCCGTAAAAAGCTTCTGTGCCCACTCGGAAAAAGAAGAAGTCGGATTCAGCATGTCGACACCTTCGAGATGCCCTGCATCATACTCATATTGTTCCCTTACATCTACAAGAAGAAAGTCAACGGTTCCTTCTTTTCTCGCTTCCAGCAGCTTTTCCAACTCTGAAGAATTTACCCTGTCCCCGGCCAACAGTTTATGCATTGAGATCCTTTAAATTATATGTTAAAATAATTATGTATTATATCTTATTTACTTTACAGGCTACTTTCAGCTGTTTTGCTCTACATATTCTGGAGTACAAAAGATCCCGCAGTGGCATTTCCCCTCTTCTGGTATCTCTTTCTCTATTGCCTGCGGGCATGGGCATATTCTGTTATCTGTACTTTTGAATTTACCGGGATTTTTTTCATCCGGTTCCACCATATAACATGGACAGAATCGTTTTCCATAAAGCATTTTATGTCGGGTAAGCCCAAGCTGTACCCCCTCCTTGACGTCATGCATAGGGTGGTATGCCCAGCCAAACTGTTTACAGACTTTATCGGTAAACCTTCTTGTTTTCTCCAACTCGTTCAAAAACGCTTCCGAACTCATATCCAACTGTTGCATCATCGTGCTATCCTTTTGCTTTATGCTTATGTATAGTACCTATAGTTATATCTTAAACCAAATTAATATATAATAATAGAATTATAATTTTAAAAGGAATCCCGTGCAGATAGACAACACTGTTTTGGAAAAACTTGAAAAACTTTCCCATCTTCGTATAGATGATTCGAAAAAAGAGGAGGTCATGGGGCAACTTACCGAAATACTAGGCTATATAGACAACTTGAACGAGCTTGATACCGATACCCTCTCCCCCTCTTTTTCAACACTTGAGGGAGGAACACCGCTTCGGGAAGACAGCCCCCGTGAAGCGAATGACGTTTCCAAAGAGATTCTTTCTCATGCTCCCCAAAGCCAGGATGACTTTTTCATCGTTCCTGCCATTATCGAGTAAGACCATCGATGATACTGAAAATTTACGGGATCAAAAACTGCGACAGCGTAAGAAAAGCTGTCAAATTTTTAAAAGCCTCGAACCTGCCTTATGAATTCATAGACTTCAGGGAGACTCCCGTAGATGAAACCATGATCAGAAAGTGGCTTGAACAGGGTAGCCTGAAAAAACTATTCAATACAAGAGGTACCACCTACCGGACACTCAAACTCAAAGAGATGAACCTCGGTGACGATGAGAAAATAACATGGATGGCTAAAGAGAACATGCTCATCAAACGTCCTGTCATTACATATGACCATACAATTTTGATTGGCTACGATGAAACCCAGTATCTTGAAAAACTACCAAAACAAAAAGGATAAACATGGCAGCTTTTGACATTAAAAAACTATTGCAGAGCGTTGTAACACACGGAGCTTCCGACCTTCACCTCGTAAGCCGTACAGAACCTCAGATCAGGCTTGACGGTGTCCTTAAAGCAGTCAACCTTCCAAAACTGACAGGAGAGGACATCGAAGAGATGTGCTACTCTCTTATTACAGAGAAACAGAAACAGCAGTTTGAAGAGAATGATGAACTCGACTTTGCTCTTTTGCTGCCTGGCATAGGGCGTTTCAGGGCGAACTACTACCGTACGCTGGGCGATACGGCAGCCGCATTCAGGATCATCCCTATCGATATCCCTTCACTTGACGACCTTGGCGCACCGGCAGTTTATAAAAAACTGATCAAAAGGGAAAAAGGACTTATCCTTGTTACCGGTCCTACCGGTTCAGGTAAATCGACTACTCTGGCAGCCATGCTCAATGAAATCAACCTGAACGAGAACAAGCACATCGTTACCGTGGAAGACCCTGTGGAATTCATCCACCAGAATAAAAAAAGTGTCTTCTCCCACAGGGGAGTCGGAGAAGATACCAAAAGTTTTGCCACTGCACTCAAATATGCCATGCGTCAGGACCCCGACATTATCCTGATTGGGGAGATGAGGGACAAAGAGACGATCGAAGCCGCTCTGACGGCAGCGGAAACTGGCCACCTGGTTTTCGGTACGTTGCACACCTCTTCCGCTCCGGGTACCATTAACCGTATCATCGATGTATTCACCGGTGATGAACAGCCACAGGTCAGGGCCATGATCTCTTCATCCCTTGTCGCCGTGATTGCACAGGCGCTTCTTCCAAAACTTGGCGGAGGGCGCGTTGCCGCATCTGAAATACTGGTAACCAATCACGCTATTGCCAACCTTATCCGTGAGGATAAAGTACACCAGATCTATTCACAAATGCAACTGGGGCAGGGAGACAGCGGTATGCAGACCCAGACCCAGGCACTGATGAAATATATCAGAGACGGAAAAATCAGCAGGGAAACCGCATTGCAGTACGCAAACAAACCGGATGAACTGGCAAAATCCATCTAAAGCGGTTTAAATATCCTTTATGGATACAATACAAAAAAATAAGTAACAGCAAAAAGGGAATATATGGAACATTTTTCAATGGTAGACTTTAATTATTTCGATATCACCATCGGTGCCATCGTACTTATTTTGGGTATCAAAGGCTTTATGAACGGCGTTATCAAAGAGGTATTCGGTCTGGCGGGACTCGTGGGAGGTGTCTATTTCGCTTCCCGTTTCGCTCCTGTAGCGGCAACATTCATCGATACGAACTTTCTGCATCTGGAGAACAGCGCACTGCTAAAACTGCTTGGGTTTCTTGTCATCCTTGTTGCCATTTGGCTGAGTGCCACGATTATCGGTTCCGTTTTATCGAAACTGACAAGTGCCAGCGGACTTGGTTTTATGAACCGGCTTTTGGGCTTTGTCGCGGGCGGAGGGAAATATTTCCTTATCTTCGCCCTGATCGTCACAGCACTTTCCAACGTAACGCTGATTAAAGAGAACATGGAAAAACATGTCAAAGATTCCATCCTCTACCCTTACCTGACAAAAGTAGGTTCAGCCATTATCAACCTTGATCCAAAAACGATCGGCCTGCAAAACGACTCTTCCACAGAAGTACTGAAAGAAGTTGCCAACCTGAATGAGAAAAATGCCACACAAAGTATTGAGGAAGAGAAGAACAGCACTGCGGAAAACAATACTACGGCAGCGGCACACTAAAGGCAACCGATGATTACCTATCCGCTTCTACTGGAAAAGTTCAAAACCCTCCTTAAGAGCAATGCCCTGAAGTTTACCAAACAGAGGGAACTGATATTGAAATTCCTTTATGAGAATGAAGGCCATTTTACTCCTGAAGATATTTATATGCTTCTTAAAAAAGAGTACCCTGAGATCAATATCGGGATCGCTACGGTTTATCGTACACTTACACTGCTTGAAGAATCGGGTATAGCAAGTTCCATATCTTTCGGAGCCCAGGGGAAAAAATATGAGCTTGGACTGAAAAAACACCATGACCACCTCATCTGTACTTCCTGTGGAAATATTATAGAATTTTATGACGAAACCATCGAAGCGCAACAGGAGAAAATTGCCAGAAAGTTCAACTTTCAGATGACAGACCATACCATGAAGATCATCGGACTGTGTGAAAAGTGCCAAAAAAAAGAGAAATGACTCTCCAAGAGCCCATGATCCCTGTATTTGATTCAGTATCTGCCATCTATTTGTTACCGATAGATGCTGAGTCAAGTCCAGAGTGACAAACAGAAAAACAGGAGAAACCTTGATATTTGAAAATCAATATATTCAGGAAAGAATTAAAAAAGCCCAAAAGCTGAGAGAAGAGGGAATCAATCCCTACCCCGCAAACATTACAAAAGGTATGCCCTCTTCAGATTTTTTCGAACACTATGCTTACATAAAAGAGCAAGATAGTGAAGAGAAAAAAGATGAGAACCAGATCGTTACGCTGACCGGACGTATCAAGTTCGTACGTATCATGGGGAAAGCCGCATTTGCCAAAATAGAGGATAACGACGGATTGGTACAGATATACTACAACAGAGACGACCTCCCTGAAGGATATTACAACACCATTGCAAAAAGACTCTTTGAAGTGGGAGATATCATTGAAGCGACCGGTTTCCCTTTCGTCACACAGACAGGAGAGCTCACCCTGCACTGTAAAGATATCAAAATCGTAAGCAAAGCGATCATGCCACTCCCTGAAAAATTCCACGGACTGACCGACCAGGAGATCCGCTACCGACAGCGCTACCTGGATATGATCATGAATCCGGAGGTCAAACAGACTTTTATGATGCGTTCTCGTATCGTCTCCCTGATACGACGTTTCTTTGAAGACCACGGTTTCCTGGAAGTGGAGACTCCGATGATGCACCCGATCCCTGGCGGTGCCAATGCCAAACCGTTCGTCACACATCACAACGCACTGGGAGTGGACCGTTACCTGCGTATTGCCCCTGAACTCTATCTCAAACGATTGACCGTAGGCGGGATGGAAGCTGTTTTCGAGATCAACCGAAATTTCCGTAACGAAGGAATGGACCAGACGCACAATCCGGAATTTACCTCCATCGAGTTCTACTGGGCTTACCACAACTACCTCGACCTGATGAAACTGACAGAGGAGCTCTTCGAGTATATCTTCGCACAGCTTCAGCTTGACAAAACTGTCACATATGGTGAATATGAGATCAACTTCGCTACACCGTTTGCAAAAGTACCGTTCGTCGAAGCACTCAGCAGCATCGGCGGTGTACCCGAAGAGGTAGCCAAGGACAAAGAAAAAGCGATCGCCTACCTCAAAGAGCATGGTGTAGAGGTCAACCCGAACCTGACACTGGGCTATCTTCAAGCAGAACTCTTCGATGAATTTGTAGAGGGTAAACTGATCGACCCAACCTTCATCACCGACTACCCTATTGACATCTCTCCACTTTCCAGGAGAAGTGATGACAATCCTGAAATCGCAGAGCGTTTCGAGCTCTTCATGGCAGGCAAGGAGATCGCCAACGGCTTTAACGAACTCAATGATCCTCTCGACCAGTTCGAGCGTTTCAAAGCACAGGCCGATGCCAAAGAGGCAACCGGCGATGAAGAGGCAATGCATATGGATATGGACTTCGTCAGGGCGCTTGGACACGGCATGACCCCTACCGCCGGCGAGGGAATCGGTATCGACCGTCTGGTCATGATGCTGACGAACAACCACTCCATCCGCGATGTCATTCTCTTCCCTGCCATGAAACCGGAGGCAGCACTGGAAGAGAAAGCTGCCAATGCCTGTAAAAAATGCGGAAATACAAACGAGGAGGAGCTCAAACCTGCCAAAAAAGGAAAAGGCTTCTTCTGTATCGATGCTGCTGCATGTAAGAAAAGAGAGCAGGAAAATAAAAAATAACCTCTCAGTATCCTGCCAATATGGCAGGACAAGTGCTATTGTGCAGTCATTGTCGCCAAAAACCATATTTAATTATGATAATGAATTTCAATTTAACACTCTTTAAGCTTAAAAAGAGTAAATTACTCCCAGAAATACTAAATGATAATTACTTTCATTTTAAATTTTAAATAATTATAAGGATTAATAATCTATGAAACCGATTATTGTTGCACTTGCCGGACAGCCTAATGTAGGAAAGTCCTCTCTCATAAACGCCATCTCGAATGCAAAACTGAAAGTGGGGAATTTTTCAGGTGTTACGGTCGATAAAACAGAAGTAGTCTTTAATATTTGCGATGAAGCTGCTTGTGCAGATTATGAAGTACATATCATCGACCTTCCCGGAGCCTATTCTCTTACAGAATATACCATTGAAGAGAAAGTGACCAAAAGTTTTCTACAGAGTGACGAGTATGACATTATTGTCAATGTGGTTGACTCGACAAACCTTCAGAGAAACTTGCTGTTTACCACACAGCTTCTTGAAACCGGCAAGAAAGTGGTCGTTGCACTTAACATGAGCGACGAAGCACAAAAAGAGGGTATAGAGATAGACGAGAAACAGCTCTCTGCCATTTTGGGCGTTCCGTGCATCAAGACATCCGCCAATACCAAAGAGGGTATCGAAGAACTCAAACATGCTATTGTAGAAGTCTTTGAAAAACCGCAAACTACCTCAAAAGTGGTCTATAGTGATCCTATCGAAGAGGAGATTGCCCATATTGTAAGCTTTATGGAAGAGAAACACTACAAAAATACGCTTCCCTACCGCCATCTTGCGGTAAAACTGCTTCAGGAAGATGAAGATATTTACAAGCAGATGCATGAAGAACCCATCTGGATAGAGCTGCTGCCCATCATCCGGGAAGCGCTTGAACACATCTACCTGCACTACAACACCAAAGACCTCGATGAGATCTTCGCCGATGAACACTTTGCCTTTGCAAAAGGGGCAAAAATGGAAGTGATGTCCATCAAATCCATGCGGGCCAAAAACCTTACCCAGAAGATCGACAATCTTCTCATCAACAATATCCTTGGTATTCCGCTTTTTCTCTTCTTTATGTGGGGACTTTTCCAGCTTACTTTTAAACTCGGTTCGGTACCGATGGACTATATCGATGCTGCATTCGGATGGCTTGGAGACATGACAAAATCCCTGCTGGGAGAGGGAGAACTCGGTTCTCTCGTAGCGGACGGGATGATAGGCGGTGTCGGCGCGGTTGTTATGTTCCTGCCCAATATTGTCATTCTTTTCCTGGGTATCGCCCTTTTGGAGACGACAGGGTATATGGCACGTGTAGCATTCCTGCTTGACGGCTTCTTCCACAAATTCGGACTGCACGGCAAGAGTTTTATTCCTCTGGTTACCGGATTTGGTTGTTCCGTACCTGCCTATATGGCCGCACGTACACTCAAGAATGAGAAAGACAGGCTGATTACCCTTTTCATCATCGGCTTTATGAGCTGTGGTGCCAGACTTCCCATTTATGTACTCTTTGCCGGAGCCTTCTTTGCCCAGAAAGAGGCTGGAAATATTCTCTTCATCATCTATATTTCCGGTGCAATGCTTGGACTGCTGATGGCAAAAGCTTTGAAAATGTTCGTTTTCAAAGGCAATGACGAACCTTTCGTTATGGAGATGCCAAAGTACCGCCTGCCGTCGCTCAAACTCATCTGGCATACCGTATACGGCCAGGCAAAATCCTATCTGAAAAAAGCCGGTACGTTTATTTTGGCCGCTTCCGTACTCATCTGGTTTGCCAGCAACTACCCTAAAAACCACGCGCTGCAAACACAATACCAGACAAAGATCGAACAGGCAGGCAGTGACGGGCTCAAGAGCCAACTTAACAACGAACTTTCATTGAAACTGCTTGAACAGAGCTATCTTGGAAAAATCGGCCATGCTTCCGAAGCCTTCTTTACCCCGCTTGGATTTGACTGGCGTATGTCTGTTGCACTGGAGGCAGGGCTTGCAGCAAAAGAGGTAGTCGTCTCAACGCTTGGGGTACTCTATGCACTTGGAGATGAGGTCGATGAAGGCAACCAGGGGCTTATTACCCAGATCAGAGCGAATATTCCGTTTGCATCGGCCATTGCATTCATCGTCTTCGTCATGATCTATCTGCCCTGTCTTGCCGCCTCTATGGTCTTTGCCAAAGAGGCGGGAGGCTGGAAGTACCTGGTCTATCTTTTCATTATGACCACTGCCAGTGCGTGGATACTCAGCTTCATCGCATACAGAGTTACATTACTCGTTACAGGAGGATAAACGATGACATTAAACGAATTGACAAAAGGTGACAGAGCCATCATTCTAAAAATAGATGCAGACAAAGCACTGAAGGACCGTTTCAGCTCTTTTGGCGTTATGAAGGGAGAGGAGCTTCTGGTCAAAGGCTATTCCCTGGCCAAGCAGACCATGGAGATAGAAGTAGGCTCCACACTTATTGCCGTCAGGGCAGATGAAGCAGAAAAAATCGAAGTGGAACAAATAGACGCATAAGCCGGAAACACCGGCTATCCCAAATTACCGACAATAAACAGATAAAAAGGAAAAAGATGAAAAAAAGCGTACTCTGCCATGCAGCTATAATGATAATGAGTATTAATATTTATGCAAATACCGATCTGCAAAACACGTTTGAAAAGGCTTTTACCGAGGGGAAGGTCAGTGGCCAGATCCGTACCGGGTACCTTTACAATGATCCAAGGATCACCGGTATCTCGAACAGCTATGCAACAGCCATAGGCGGTCAGCTCAAATTTGAAACAGCACAGTTCTACGGTTTTGACGCCGGTGCAGCTTTCTATACGTCTCATACTCTCACTCCTCTTAGTGGAGATATTGACAAAGGAAAGTTCAACGATGAACTGACAACAGATGATAAACATTATGATATTCTGGCAGAAGCCTATCTGGATTATACGTATCAAAGTTTCAAAATCCGTATAGGGCGGCAACGTATCGACACGCCCTATGCCGACAGTGACGATATCCGGATGACCCCCAATACCTTTGAAGGGATAATGGCTACCTACAGCTATGGAGATTTTAACTTTATCGGGGCATACTTTACACAATGGCAGGGGCCCGATGCGGGAACATATACTTTTGAAGATCTTTCTGAAAAGAGTGACGGAACTGCCATCGCCGCAGCAACTTATAAGAACGATACCACAGAAGCCAGCCTGTGGTATTATCATATCGACCATTATGCAGATATTCTCTATACCGATATTTCAGGTACTTACAGACTGAATGAACAGACCTTGTTCAAGGGTGCATTTCAACTGGCGAAACAAAATGAGATCGACAACTCCCAAATAGACGGCCTGCTTTGTGGTGCCATGGCAGAGCTTGACTATAGCGGTATCTCTTTCTCCATCGCCTACGATCAACTTTTTATCGACTCCAACAACGCATATTTCGGTGGCTTCGGAGGTGGTGTCGGCTTTGTCAATATGTTTGAAATGACCGCCGGTGTCTTTACCCTCCACCAGGATGCCAAAGCATGGAAATTTACCCTGGGATACGACTTTTCAGAAATGGGTATGGAAGGATTGGGCCTGGAGTATGATTACGGTGATTTCAAGGGGGACGTAGCACATGAAGCAAAAGAACACAACCTCATACTCACCTATGCGCCAGCCGACAGCTGGAACTTTGAAATCGTTTATGACCGTATCGAAGATGTACACAAAGATATTGGAGAAGATGAAGTTGCACACTTGCATTACAACGCTTCCGTAGAGAGGGTACTGATCCGGGCAAATTATAATTTTTAAAATCATTTGGCACCGATTGGTTTCATAACATTTTTAGATTAAATTTGCTATAAATACACTCTTAATTATAAAGGAAGCCTTATGAGTTATGCCATAGAAACATTTGACCCGGAAATCTTTCAAGCGATCGAGAACGAGCGCGAAAGACAGACAAACCACCTGGAGATGATTGCATCTGAAAACTTTACCATCCCTGCCGTTATGGAAGCAATGGGTTCAGTATTTACCAACAAATATGCAGAAGGATACCCAGGAAAACGTTACTACGGCGGATGCGAATTTGCCGATCAGGTTGAACAGCTTGCCATCGACAGGGCATGTGAACTGTTCGACTGCAAATTTGCCAATGTACAGCCGCACTCAGGTTCACAGGCAAACGGTGCCGTCTATGCCGCACTCATTAAAGCCGGAGACAAGATCCTGGGGATGGACCTCAGCCACGGAGGGCACCTCACCCACGGAAGCAAACCGAGCTTTTCAGGAAAAAACTACCACAGTTTCACGTACGGTGTCGAGCTTGACGGACGTATCAACTACGACAGAGTGATGGACATTGCAAAGATCGTACAGCCAAAGATCATTGTCTGTGGTGCTTCCGCCTATGCCAGAGAGATCGACTTCAAGAAATTCCGTGAGATCGCGGATGAAGTCGGCGCCATTCTTTTTGCAGATATCGCACACATTGCAGGACTTGTCTGTGCCGGTGAACACCCAAGCCCGTTCCCGTATGCGGATGTCGTTACGACCACGACACACAAAACACTTGCAGGCCCAAGAGGCGGGATGATCATGACCAACGATGAAGATATCGCCAAGAAGATCAACTCCGCGATCTTCCCGGGACTTCAGGGCGGTCCGCTCGTGCATGTCGTCGCTGCCAAAGCCGTAGGGTTCAAATACAACCTCTCCGATGAGTGGAAAGTCTATGCGAAGCAGGTTAAAGCCAACGCTTCCAAACTTGCCGAAGTCCTTGTCTCCAGAGGGTACGATGTCGTCTCCGGCGGTACGGACAACCACCTTGTACTGGTCTCTTTCCTTAACAAAGAGTTTAGTGGAAAAGATGCCGATGCGGCACTGGGTGCAGCGGGAATCACCGTGAACAAGAACACCGTTCCCGGAGAGACAAGAAGCCCGTTTGTTACCTCCGGTATCCGTATCGGTTCTCCGGCACTGACAAGCCGCGGCATGAAAGAGGCGGAGTTCGAGATCATCGCCAACAAGATCGCCGATGTGCTTGACAATATCGGGGACCATGCACTGCATGCAAAGATCAAGGAAGAGATGAAAGAACTCGCATCCAATTTCGTGATCTACGACAAACCGATCTATTAATAGGACGCATTGTATAAGGAGTAGTACATCAAAGTCTTCGATCTTGATTTTACCACAGATCACTACTACATCAAGCGTCCAAAGGTTGTCAAAAAAATACAATTTGACAACCGCACCTTCTATGCCAAATTTGAGCGGATAGAAGAGTCTCTTACTCCTCTGCTTTTACAGCAACACCTCTCGAAACAATATACTATCGCCGTCCCCTTGCTTAAAAACGGCTTTACCGACTATCTTCTGCTTGAATACAAAGGAGAAGAGCATCAGCGTTTCGTACCTTTGGTGCAATACCTTTTCCATACGCTTGGAATTACCGGCTTTTCCATCTATCGGGGGAAAGATGAAGAGAAGGTACAGGTGTTCATCAAAGTAAACGGCCTTAGCCTGGAGGAAGCGGACCAAAAACTGCAACAAATATCGAATGCACTCAAACAGAAACTGGCAAAACGCTGGAAATGCCTGCCTTCTCCATCCCTCCCCGAAGATTACAATATCGCCACCCTACCCTATAAAATACTTTTTCTTTCATAACCCACACCATTATTTCAAATTTTTTAAGATTTTTTGTAATTTTTTTATTTTGTGATGCGAAATGTGATGTTCAT
>Ga0256828_1001565_pt1 | contig 14157 bp, 14 predicted proteins | sample CV88metaG_FD_185993 | JGI IMG/M metagenome (GOLD analysis project Ga0256828, IMG submission 185993) | Hydrothermal vent microbial communities from East Pacific Rise, Pacific Ocean - CV88 | ecosystem: Environmental > Aquatic > Marine > Hydrothermal vents | place: Pacific Ocean: East Pacific Rise...
CTATTTTACTTGTGGCAACTATTGCCCATAAGCTTTTTACCGATGCTATGGATATAAAACCAACACTAACTATGGGTCACTCTTTGGGTGAGTTTTCTGCTCTAGTAGCCAGTGGTGCTTTAGATGCTACAGACGCTGTAGAGCTGGTTAATCTTCGTGGTAAACTTATGGCAGAAGCCTGTACCAACCAAGCAGTAGGTATGATGGTGTCACTAGGTCTTTCAGATGAAGTAGTAGAACAAATCTGTGAAGAGCAACGCGAAGCAGGTCTAAAAGTATGGGCTGTTAACTACAACTCAGACGGTCAGATAGTTATAGCTGGTATTAAAAAAGACTTAGAAGTTTTAGCTCCTATATTAAAAGAGGCAAAAGCAAAAAGAGCCATGCTTTTAGATATGTCAGTAGCGTCTCACTGTCCACTACTAGAGAGTGCTGTTGAACCATTGTCTGCAAAACTAAACGAGATGATAAAAGATGAGTTCATAGCTCCCGTTATCTCAAATGTAACAGCAGAGCCATACGATACAAAAGCAGAAGCACTAGAGCTGTTACCTCAACAACTTGTTCTTCCTGTTAAGTATAAACACTCTATGGCAAATGTAGATGATAAAGTAGATTGTTATATAGAGTTTGGTCATGGAAATGTACTAAAAGGTCTAAACAGAAAAGCAACAAAAAAACCACACTTCAACGTAAGTGACATGGCTTCACTTGAAGCTACTATTGAGGCTATTAAGGCTTTATAGCTTTAACTCTTTTATTGTTCCTAATTTGAAGTTGGGAACAATATCAATTTTGCTTATTTATTTTGATAAGCTTAGTAATATGGCTATCTAAAAACTAGTATGACTTTTATGTAAAGTTTTAATACGTTTATCAAGAGCATCTATAATGTTTACTATTTGGTTTTGTAAGGTATAGAAGTCAGCCATATGTGCTGCTGGTATGTCGTCTGTGGCTCGTATATCTGTTAGTATCTTTTTTAAGACTTCTCGTTTTTGTTTTGCTTCAAATAAGTCTAATGTAATAATCTGTGTATCTATTTTATTGACCATCTCATACCATCTGTTTATTTTTCGTCGACTAAAAAGATGAAAAGTAGGAATAATTACTTCAATAAAAAACGCAAACAGTATAATGAGAGGAATAATAAATTTATATATATAATCTTCACTTTTAGTTAAACTTTGAGCTATCCAAAAGTTGAAATTTTCTTCATAATAGTTACTAGGATTTGAAAAATAAAACTTTGATGCTGGATGTTGTTTTATTTTTAATGAAGAAGCATTAGGAAAATCATTTTCCTTATGAAATACACCAGCTTTATGATGAATGGTATGGGCAACTTTCATCATAAGTCTTACCATCTCATCAGAGCTGTTATAGGTGGCTAATAATGTGTTTTTAGCCAATAATTGATAATCTCTTTTTGGTATTTGTTTTTTAATATCATACGCATGTTTGTAAATATTGACAATTTCAAAATATTTATTTCTATGTATAAAAAATTGTCTATAAGCATGAGAGTTATCAAAATTCATAAGTTTAATATCTTTCGTAGTGATAAGCTCTGAAAGTAGTGGTGAGTTTGCCGAAGAGATATAAAACATAGCGTCAATCTTGTCATCACGTAGATACTCATAAGCTTGTTGACTAGGAAGATGGAAAAACTTGCTGTTAAAACCATGTACCCCTACAAGGTTGAGCAGTTCTAAGGTAACAGGCAGTATACCACTGCCTTTCTCACAAATGGCAATTCGTTTTCCTTTTAAACTTTTTAGATTACTAATGGTATCGCCTTTATAAAATATCCAAATGGGTTCGAGCATAATATTTGCTAAGGCTAGAACTTTTTTGTTTTCAGTTCCTCCCTGAACAAATGCAAAGTCTATTTCACCTTTTAAAAGTCTATTTTGAGCATCAATAGAGCCTTTAGTCTCTACTGCTTTTAGTTGAACACCATGTTTTTTTAACTCTTGAGCATAAGAAGATACATAGGCACTGTAGGCTCCTACTTTTGAACCCACACCTATGGTAATGACTTTTTTATGGTGGTTACTATCTAAAGCAATGTAGAGTACAGGTAAAAGCAATAAGATAATAAAAACTAAAATAAATTTCAATATTTTCATGGAAATTATTATATCTGAACTCTAATTATACTCCCTTGCTAAAGTTAGAAAAGTTCTCTAAAAGTAGCTTTAACTTAGGTTCAATATGCACCTTATAAAATGGCAACCTCCACCAAAAGCTACTTTTTGCACTATTTTCCCTTTGTGTTATTGAGTTCGGTTCGTGGTACAAACTCCAATACTGTTGCGTTAATACAAAAACGTTGTCGTCCACCAGGTGCATCGTTAAATACATGACCCAAATGGGCTCCAGACTTTTTAGCGATAATCTCAACTCGCTTCATACCAAAAGAGTTGTCCTCTTTTTCTACGGTTGAACCATCAACAGACTTGAAGAAGCTGAGCCAACCAGAACCAGAGTTAAATCGGTCTTTGGTATCGAAAAGAATGTCTCCTGAGATTTTGTCTCTAAATACACCGTCGCCAGTATGCTTGAACTCTGCATACTGTTTACAGAACCTTCCATCTGTCTTCTTTTTAAAGGCAACATCGTAGCCTTCACTGTCTAGACCCAGTTTAAATGCACCCACATCTTTGTAAAACTCTTTTTGGCTCATGGCACCAGTGTAAGCATAAACCTCTTTACCATCTTCTATGAAGAGTATGGTTGGTGTTCCTTTTATTTCTGAGCTTAGGCTAAAACCTTTTAGTGTTTCTTCATGAGCCGTTCTTAGAGGTATAGTACCATTATAGCTCTGGGTTACTTCTTTTTTGAACTTTTCACAAAAAGAACAATGTTCAGCATCTATAACGATTATCTCTTTTCCACCTAGTGGTGAGATGGTCTTGGTACTGTTTTTTACTTTTTCAAACTTTACACCTGTGGCATGGTTAGGACAGTAGCCATTTGGGTTCTTTTTTAAGTAGTTTTGATGGTAATCTTCAGCAGGGTAGAACTTCTCTAAAGCTTTTATTTCAGTGCTAATGGCACTGTAACCAGCTTTGGTTAAAAGTTTTTGATAGGCTTCTTTTGTTGCAAGGGCTATCTTTTCTTGTTCAGGAGTTGTGTAGTAAAGAGCTGAACGGTAGTTGTTTCCTCGGTCATTTCCTTGTTGGTTGCCTTGTGTTGGGTCGTGCAGTTCCCAAAAAGCTTTAATGAGCTGTTCAGTTGATATTTTAGAGTCATCGTAAATGACCTCAACAGCTTCTGTATGGTTGACAACATTATCGGTACTTTTTCTATGTTTAAGTACCATTTTATAGGTAGGGTTTTCATAGTTTCCACCTGCATAACCAGAAGTTGCTTTAGTGACACCTTCTAGCTTGTCGAAGTACTTCTCAACTCCCCAGAAACATCCTGCTCCAAAAACAATACTTTGTGTTTTTGCGTACATTGTTAAAGTAGTGGCTAATAATAAAAATATTTTTTTCATAATTTTTATCCTTTATTTTAAAAATCATAGCCCATATTACTTAGTTAGGCTGTTAAGTTTCTTACAAACTCGCTCTTATAAGAGTTTTGATACCATCACGTTCTAAATAACATATAGGAACAAACCATGAGTAAAATAGCCATTATGGGTGCAATGCCAGAAGAGATAGAACCACTATTAGCCAGAGTTGAAAACATTAAAAAAGTTGAATATGCAGCGAATGTTTATTATGAAGCAACATATAAAGGTAAAGAACTTGTGATTGCTTACTCTAAAATAGGTAAGGTTTTTGCATCTTTGACAGCAACGATACTATTAGAAAAGTTTGGCTGTGACAAGTTGCTTTTTTCTGGTGTGGCTGGGGCAATTAGTCCTGACTTGAAGATAGGTGATTTAATCATCGCTGATGGGCTTTGTCAGCATGACTTGGATATTGTTGCATTTGGTCATCCTTATGGATATGTACCAGAGGGTGAAGTGTGTATTGCTTCTGATGTAGAGTTACGTAATATTGCAAAAGAAGTTGCGAAAAAGAATGATTTGACTTTAAAAGAAGGAATCATAGCAACAGGTGATCAGTTTGTAGCCAACAGTGAACGTAAAGAGTGGATTTCTAGTACCTTTAAAGCAGATGCTTTAGAGATGGAAGGGGCTTCAGTTGCTGTGGTTTGTAATGCCTTAGATGTTCCTTTCTTTATATTGAGAGCTATTTCTGATACAGCCAATGATGATGCTGGAATAGATTTTGATGAGTTTATGGTTGGGTCTGCGATTATCTCTGCAAACTTCATTTTAGATATGGTTGAGCAGATAGATTAATGAGTAGAAAAATAGGTCCACAACTGAATATCTCTAAAAAGCTTTTACGTGTTGCCGGAAAAACAAATGCAACTTTTAAACTTATAGGTGAGGGTGACAAAGTATTGGTAGGGTTAAGTGGTGGGAAAGATTCTCTAGCACTTATACATATTATGAAACATATACAGCGTCATGCACCTTTTAAGTTTGAGTTTGAAGCGTGTACCATTAACTATGGTATGCCAGGTGAGCATTATAGTGACCTTGTAGAGCATTGTAAAAAGTTTGAGATAAAACATACAGTTTATGAGACCAATATTTATGAAATATCTAATGATGCCATTCGTGAGAACTCATCATTTTGTTCTTATTTTTCGCGTATGCGACGTGGGGCTTTGTATACTTTTGCCGAAGAGCATGGATTTAACAAAGTAGCTTTAGGACATCATTTTGATGATACAGTAGAGAGCTTTTTTATGAACATGTTTTATAATGGATCTATGAGAGCCATGGCTCCTATCTATAAAACCAATCGAGGATTTCACTTGATTCGTCCACTTATAGAAGCACGTGAGAAACAGTTACGAGCATTTGCAGATGACAATAACTTACAACCCATAGGTGATGAAGCTTGTCCTGCTATGTTAAAAGATGTAAAGATGCCTCATGCAAGAGCCAATACAAAAATATGGTTGGAAGGTTTGGAGAAAGATAACTCAAAGGTCTTTAAGATGATACGTGCATCATTTAAACATATACACGACGATACCTTTTTAGACCCTGAGCGTTGGAATAGGGATGATATTAAAGAATAGGTAGTTTAATATGTTTGTCAAATAGAAATGGACGAACGTCAATAGAAAAATGTTCTGAAAATTTTTGAATAAACATATCTACTTCACCTTTTGGACCTATCCATTCTGGAAGATGTAGGTGAGCATAGTTTTTCTCGATTTGGGTAAACCCTTTATATGACTGAAGGGCATTTCTTAGCATTTCAACAAAGTTTGCTTTCTCTTGACGACTCATGATTCATTCCTTATTAGTTTTTTTATATTTTTGACTATAGCAAATATAAACTTAAACTTAATAATAAAATATAAAAAAATATTTTATTTAAAACAAAGAATAATAGATTAAAGTAGGGTTAGATTTATCCTCTGATATAATGTTGAAAATAATTAAATATTGCATAAGAATTGCATAAAAAAGGAAAAAAATGTCAAATCAAGAAGAACCAAAGTTAAAGAAAATAGTTGATGCAGCTGATGGTTTGAGTTTAGGTATCTCTATTGTTGTAGCAGTATTGTTAGGTGTCGGACTTGGTCTATTACTAAAAAATATATTTGATATTCCATGGCTTTTATGGGTTGGTGTATTTTGGGGTGTGGCAGCAGCTGTACTAAATGTATATAAAGCATATGCTAAACAAAAAAAATCTTTAGATGAGTTGGCTGATGACCCACGCTACAGACATAAAAAATATGATGACTCAGATGATGACGAGGATGATACATATTAATGGTTAATGCAATAGTTGTACTACTTATAGTAGATGTAGTCATTATAGCTCTCTCTTTCTTTCTAGGGGGAGTGCCTTATCTTATAAATACACAGATAGGATTTATAAGCTCATCATTGGTTATGTTGGGTTCGATGAAAAGTTATCACTCTATGGTAGAGGGTCGATTAAATGTAGGTGCCATACCTGATGATGAACGTGATACTTTAGATAAGTTGGAAGATCCTTATGATTTATATGATGATGAAAAAAACAGAAATGATGAAGAGAAAACTTTACAAGAAGTTGTAAAAGAAGAGCGTGCAAATTTAAAGAAAAGTCGTAGAAGTATTGTAGAAACAACAAAAGATTCTAAAGCAGCATTCTCTTTTTATAGATTGGGTGCGTATATTTTACTTATTTTTGGTTTCTTTTATTTAAATAATAATAAAATATTAGATATTCCTGTTTATCTATTTTCACTCTTTATTCCAACAATTGTAGTGGTATTTGTACTCATGCGTCAAAAATAGTTAAAGGTTGATAGTCTAAGACTAAGGTTTTTTTAGTATAATACTCTTATACATAAAATATAGAAGGTAAATATATGGCAAAAAGTTTATATGAGACTTTAGGTGTAAGTGAGAGAGCTAGTGCAGATGAGATTAAAAAAGCATATCGTAAACTGGCTAGAAAATATCATCCTGATGTAAACAAAGATGAAGAGGCTATAGAGAAGTTTAAAGAGATTAATGCAGCATATGAAATACTCTCTGATAAGAAGAAAAAAGATGAGTATGATATGTATGGTGACCAAATATTTGGTGGTCAAAACTTTCATGACTTTGCACAGACTCAAGGAAATGTTGATCTGGATGATTTACTTAGAAGTATCTTCGGTGGTGGAGGAGGCTTCGGTGGTGGAGGCTTTGGTGGTGGACCACAATCTGCACCAGATTTAGACCAACGTACTTCAATAGTTGTTCCTTTTGATGTTTCTATTATTGGTGGTAAACATAATATCACTATTAATAATGAAAGTTTTGATATTAAAATTCCTGCAGGTATTAAGAGTGGTGAGACACTTAGAGTACGTGGTAAAGGAAACCAAGGTATGGGGCAAAGAGGTGATCTACTTATAAAAGTAGAAGTTGCTGATTCTCCAATATTTGAACGTAAAGATAATGATTTATATATGACCATTGATGTTCCTTTAAAGACAGCATTGTTTGGTGGAAAGGTTGTGATTAAGACACCTATTTATGATGATATAACACTAAAAGTTCCTAAAAATACAAAAAATGGTCAAAAATTTAGAGTCAGAGGTAAAGGTGTTAAAGATAGAAAAACAGCATTGACTGGAAACCTATATTTAACTGCTAATATTATATTACCAAATGTGGATGAGATGGATGAAGAGTTGAAAAAGATGTTAAAAGAAAAACTCGAACCTTTTGATACCGAGGGCAGTGATGCATAGTTATGAAGAACCTGTCTATCTTATATCTGTAGTTGCTTCTATTTTAGACATTCATCCACAGACGCTCAGACAGTATGAAAAAGAAGGTCTTATTGAACCTTCTCGTACACAAGGGCGTATGCGTCTCTATTCGCAACGTGATATAGATAAGATTAAGTTTGTGCTACAGTTAACACGTAAAATGGGAATTAACCTTGCAGGTGTTGATGTGATTTTAAAACTTAAAAAACAGATGGACAGTATGAATACTGAGATTTTAGAGTTAAGAGAAGAGCTAAGTAAAACAAATCGTAACGGTTCAGTTCAACCAAGTAAGGCAGTGGTAACTACGAGCAATTACGATATTATTATTTTTGGAGATTAATCTCTACTCATTAGAGTTAATCTCTTTGTAATAGTATTATTATCTCTTTCTATAGTTAGCGTAATGGTTTCATTTGGATTATAGGCTATGATCATTCGTTGTAGTTCATCATGGTCTGTAACTATGATTCCATTGACTGCATAAATTAAATCTCCAACTCGAAGTTCTGCTTTTTCTGCTGCAGAGTAAGGTTCAATACCTGTAACAATAGCCCCTTGTGTATGCGTATAAAAAGGTTCTGTCTTTTTACTGATACTTTCGATTCCTACACCCATAAATCCACGATGTACTTTTCCATCTTTTATAAGTTTTTGAACAATGTTTCTCATCATATCTACAGGTATGGTAAAACCTATACCGTTGTTACCACCACTTTCTGAAAGTATGGCAGAGTTTATTCCTATAAGAGCTCCACGAGAATCGATTAAAGCACCACCAGAATTTCCAGGGTTAATAGAAGCATCGGTTTGAATAAAATTTTCATATTGATTAATACCCACATGGTTTTTATTCAGTGCTGAGATGATTCCTTGTGTTACTGTCTGTCCCACTCCAAAAGGGTTACCAATAGCAAAAACAACATCGCCGAGCTGAATATCTTTGGCACGGCTAACTTTTATGGGCGTTAAATTTTGAGCATCTATTTTTATAACAGCCAAGTCACTACCTTTATCGGCACCAATAACCTTTGCGATATACTCTTTTTTAGAGTTATTCATGGTAATGCTTATTTCATCGGCACCAGAAAGTACATGATAATTGGTAACGATGTAGCCATCTTTAGAGACAATGACACCAGAACCTAAAGAGTGCTCTTGTTTTCTTTGTGCTTTATTGAGTAATGGACCTCTTTGTTCAAAGTACTGTCCTGTATAGGGGTCAAAAAATAGACGACTTGGACCTCTTGGATTTTTAATAATGGTACTTGTTGAGATATTAACTACGGCATTCATCGACTCTTTGAGTATACTATTAAAAGACAAAATCTCATTTTGACTATTGGGTAGTTTATGTTTAGGGTTAGTAGGAGCATTCTCAAATGTGATTTCTCCTGAAAACAGAGACACACTCAATAGCGTAGATAATAAAAGAGTTTTTGTCATTGGACTTCCTTTGTGTTATTGTGAAAGTGTTATTATAAAGTTTGTCAGGAAATAGGAGGAGTATAAGAGGGTATATTGTACTTTATAATAACTAAGTACATTAAGAGTTAAGGAGGATATCTTAATGCACATCTTTCATGTTTGTATTATAAGACGTTTATATAAACCGATAGCTAATTGAATATTAACCTATTATTAATATGGTTAAAAATCAGGACAGTTTATATATTTTTAGAGCGTTTTCTAAGTCGTCAGGAGTATCTATACCAAAACTTTTTGAGTTGACTTCAACCATAGATATCTCATACCCATGATATAAAGCACGAAGTTGTTCAAGTTTTTCTATATCTTCTAAAGGTGCAGGTGAGAGTTGACAAAAAGTCTCTAAAGATTTTTTGGTAAATCCATAAATTCCTAAATGACCTTTGTATTCATTAAAATGGTGGTCACGAGGATAAGGAATTTTAGCTCGTGAAAAATAAAGAGCTAAGTTATCATCTGTAGTAATCAGTTTTACTATATTGGGGTCATCTGCTTCTGGGTTACTCATTATCTTATAACAAGAGTTCATCATAATCTTTTCATTATGTTTATTTTTTGTGGTTAAGTCAAACACTGCTTTAACCACTTCTTTTTCTATAAAGGGTTCATCTCCTTGAACATTAATAATTACTTCATCATCATGTAAATTAAGTTTTACTGCTGCTTCATATATACGGTCTGTACCAGAATTATGTTCAGTTGAAGTGATGATGGCTGTGATATTATATTCTTTTGCAATATCAAGAACCTCTTGTGAATCAGTTGCAATAGCAACTTTGTCTATACTCTCAACTGCTTTGGCTGTTCTTATAACCATAGGTAAACCAGCTATATCAGCTAAAACTTTATTGGGGAAACGACTAGAACCTATACGTGCAGGAATAATTATCATAATAAACCTCATTTACTATTTAGATAAAAGGATTTTATCATATTTTTTTAAAAAAAGTGTAAGTCGAAATACTTTATAATTATTTATATGAGATAAATAGTATGTAATTTATCAATAAAATTTATGATTAAGTTGACTTATTAATAAAACTTATGTATAATAATTCATCTTACATATTCAAAGGAATAACTTATGAAAAAAATAATCTTACTTTCAGCGATGGCATCGTCAATGCTTTTAGCAACAAATGGTGACAATCTTATCTCTCTAGGTGCAGAATCAAGAGCGATGGGTGGAACAGGTATTGCAATGCCGATGGGAACGGATTCAGTATTTAAAAACCCTTCTTGGTTAGCAGATATTAAAAGTCCAGAAGCAATGTTTGGTGCAACTCTATTTATGCCAGATGTTAAAGCAAAGAACGGTAATGCAAATGGTAAGGAAGCAACAAGTAAAGCAGATATTTCACTAATTCCAGCAGTTGCTCATGCAGATAGACTCAATGAAAACTGGGCTTATGGTGTAGGTATGTTTGGTGTTTCTGGTATGGGTGCTGATTATAGAAATGAGAATGGAGCAACTCCTCAGGAGAATAAAGGTTTAGCAGATATGAGAACAAACTTTCAATATATGCGTTTTGTTCCATCTATTGCTTACAAGCAAGATAATTTAAGATTAGGTGCTGGTTTAACTTTAGCATATGGTGCATTAGATATCTCTGCTGTTTTACCAACTAATCCAGCTGATTTTTCTACTTATGCTCAAAGAGGTGGTGGTATGAGTGATGATTTTGGATTCGGGTTTCAATTAGGTGCAGGATATACTGTAACACCAGAAATTAATCTTGGAGCTTTCTATCAGAGTGAAGTAGCTACTGAATATGAGAATGTTTTTGACTTTAATATGGATGGAAGATATGATAATTTAAAACTTTCTCAACCTGCAGAATATGGAGTAGGTATAGGTTACAACAATGGCACTTATAGAGTAAGTTTAGATGCCAAACAAATTATGTGGTCAGATGCTGATGGTTATGATGCATTTGGTTGGGATGACCAAACTGTAATTGCTTTAGGTGCAGGGTATAAAGTAAATCCTAATTTAGAATTACGTGCAGGTTATTCTCATGCTAGTTCTCCAATTGATGAAACATTTACAGGTGCAACAGTAGGTGGAACACCTATGCCAGCATCAAGTGTTGCTTTCTTTAATATTATGGGGTTCCCAGCTATTTCAGAAGATCATATTACAGCTGGTTTAGGATACACTATTACCGAAAAAGTTGGTGTAGACTTGGCATTTGTTCACTCTCCTAAAGAGACACTTAAAGCTATGAATATGGAAGTTTCTAATGAACAAAATTCAATTTCAGGTGCATTAAAATATAAATTTTAATAGCTAAAATATGATACACTTAGGGCAACTCTGCCCTAAGAAAATTTTATAATATTTCTTTAACTAATAATAATCATAATCCTAACTTATTCAATCTTAATAATATTCTTTAATTAATTTTTTTTAAAAGTAAAAAAGTTTTAAAAGGTATAATTCATATTGGTTGTATAATATTGTAAATTATTTATTAATGTTATATCCATATTTATTACAAAGGATTTATATATGCAAAGAATTATTTTTCTTTCGGCAGTCACATCTACAATACTTTTCGCAACAAATGGAGACAATTTAATTTCATTAGGAGCTGAATCAAGGGCAATGGGTGGAACAGGTATCGCTATAGGTATGGGAACGGACTCTGTTTTTAAAAACCCCTCGTGGTTAACCGAAGTAAAAGGTACAAAGGCTATGTTTGGTGCAACACTATTTATGCCAGATGTTAAAGCAAAAAATGGTAATGCAAATGGCGAGTGGGCTTCCAGTCAAGCTGATATGTCTTTGATTCCAAGTGTATCACATGCTTCAAGAATTAGTAAAGAGTGGGCATATGGTATAGGTATGTTTGGTGTCTCAGGTATGGGTGCAGACTATAGAAATGAAGATAAACAGAAAGGACTGGCTAATATGAGGAGTACCTTCCAATACTTACGAATGGTTCCTTCAATTGCTTATAAAAAAGATAATTTACGTCTTGGAGCTGGTTTAACATTTGCATATGGTTCATTAGATATATCAGCAGATATTGGTAATCAAGAATATCATGTACCTTCTGCCCAACGTGGTGGTGGAATGAGTGATGATTTTGGAGTTGGATTTCAGTTAGGTACTTCATATAGCGTAACACCAGAGGTTGATTTGGGAGCCTATTATCAGAGTAAAGTTAACACTGAGTATAAAAATGCTTTTGATTTTAATATGGATGGTAAATATGATAATTTAAAACTTTCTCAACCAGCAGAGTATGGTGTAGGTGTAGGGTATAAAAAATATCCATATAGAGGTTCTGTTGAAGTTCGTAAGATAGATTGGTCGAAAGCAGATGGATATGACTCTTTTGGTTGGGATGACCAAACGGTTATAGCAATGGGTGGAGGTTATTTTGTTAAGCCAAATCTTGAGCTTCGTGCTGGTTATTCTCATGCTAATTCTCCTCTTGATTCAAGTTTTGATGGTGCAACAGTAGGGGGTACACCTATGCCAAATTCAAGTGTAGCATTTTTTAATATAATGGGATTCCCAGCTATATCAGAAGACCATATTACAATGGGTCTAGGGTATACATTAAATAATGAGGTTGATTTAGATTTAGCTTATGTTTATTCTCCTAATGAGCGTCTAAATTCTATGAATATGGAAGTTGAGAACAGCCAGAGTTCTATTACAGCAACACTAAAGTATAACTTTAATTCACGTATGAATTATTATAAATAATTGCTAAGGTTAGGATATGACTTCCTGACCTTTTAAAATCCCTCCCAAATCTTACTTTATAATGTTATAATCCCTCTTTACTTTTTAGGAGATTTATATGGAGATATTATTAGTAGCTGTTGGTATTTTAGTGGGAACACTCTCAGGTTTCTTTGGTATAGGTGGAGGAATGATACTTGTTCCTATACTCCTACTTTTAGGAATTGATATAAAAACAGCTATTGGAATCTCTATAGTACAGATGGTTTTTTCTTCTTTTTACGGCTCATATCTTAATCATAAAAAAGGTTCACTTGTTATGGGTGAAGGTATATGGGTTGGAGTTGGTGGTTTTGTAGGGGGAGGTATTGGTGCTTATGTTTCTGACATGGTTCCTGAACAAATGCTTCAGTTTCTTTTTCTTGGACTACTCATTTTTGCTCTCTACCGACTTTTTTCAGCTAAAATATCAGAGAGTGGAGAGGTAAAAACCCTTGATCCTAAAGTACTTTTTGTTGTAGGGTTTATTATTGGTATCTTTGCTATCTCTTTAGGTGTTGGGGGCTCGATTCTCTTAACACCTATTTTAGCTGGTTTCCTTCACTATCCTATAAAAAAAGCTGTTAGTGCAGGGCTTTTCTTTGTGGCTTTTTCTTCTGTTGCAGGATTGTTTATGAAGCTTTCAACAGGAACAATAGACCTAGAAAAAGGTATATATGTTGCAGTTGCATCACTACTTGGGGTGTATATAGGTATATGGTTAAAAGACCATGTTACAGCATCTAAACACAAACTTTACCTACTGATTATGTACTCAGTAGCACTCTTAATTTTAATAAAAAAAATGTTTTTAGGATAATATAATATGAAAAATCAAAAAATAGAAGTCTATGGGGCTAGAGAAAATAACTTAAAAAATATAGATATAAAAATACCAAAAAATCAGTTGGTAGTTATAACAGGTATTTCAGGTTCTGGTAAATCTACCTTGGCTTTCTCGACACTTTATGCCGAAGGACAACGGCGATACATAGAGTCACTCTCTTCTTATGCTCGACAGTTTTTAGGTCGTGTAGGTAAGCCAGATGTAGACAAAATAGAGGGCTTAACTCCTGCTATTGCGATAGACCAGAAGACCACTTCTAAAAACCCACGTTCTACTGTGGGGACGATTACTGAAATATACGATTACCTACGTCTTTTATTTGCAAGGGTAGGTAAGCAACATTGTCATGAATGTGGCAAGCCTATCTCATCTATGGCTGCATCGGACATTATAGAAGAAGTTTTAAAACTTCCAGATGGTGCTAAACTGGTTATTATGGCTCCTTTAGTAAAAGAGAAAAAAGGTACTTTTGCCGATATGTTGGAGTCACTTCGTCATAAAGGTTATGTACGTGCCATGATAGATGGTGTAATGGTTCGTCTTGATGAAGAGATAGAGCTGAGTAAAACTAAAAAACATACGATAAAAGTAGTTATAGATAGAGTGGTTATAAAAGAAGAGAGCCGTGACAGAATAGGGCAGGATGTTGAAAAAGCTCTAAAAGAGGCCTATGGTGAAGTTGAGCTTGAAGTTCTAAACTATGAAGAGTTTGGACTGGACAGACAGCACATTCACTACTCTGAACACTTAGCTTGTTTTGACTGTAAACTCTCTTTTG
>Ga0256828_1001567_pt1 | contig 14141 bp, 15 predicted proteins | sample CV88metaG_FD_185993 | JGI IMG/M metagenome (GOLD analysis project Ga0256828, IMG submission 185993) | Hydrothermal vent microbial communities from East Pacific Rise, Pacific Ocean - CV88 | ecosystem: Environmental > Aquatic > Marine > Hydrothermal vents | place: Pacific Ocean: East Pacific Rise...
TTTGCCGGCTTTTTTTGCAGACTCTTCAATCTTCTGTCCGTGCTCATCGGTTCCTGTAAGAAAAAAAGTATCTTCGCCTTTTAATCTCTCATAGCGAGCCATTGTATCGGCAATGAAAGTAGTGTAAGCGTGACCGATATGGGCCTCTCCATTTACATAGTATATAGGTGTAGTTATATATTTACTCAAATGTATATCCTTATTAAATTTTTAAAATTCAAAGCCGCCAGTATCGCCTTTAGACATACTATTGTAAACAGCTTTGATATATTCATCACGAAGTTCACACTCAAGATAGAGTGCACAAACAGAACAACTTTGATAAGTCTTTTTTACTTGACACTCTTGAACTTTTTGGATCATTTCATCAAGATATATTTCAAACCTATCTTTTTCTCTATTCTGCATTTTTGGCATAAACCTCTTTCACCCGTGCTACTTCATTTTTTGAACCAAAGAAACATGGTGAGGTATCATGAACATGAGCACAACACAGGTCCATAATTCTTTGAGTACCATCGACTGCTTCTCCACCAGCTTTTTCATAAACAAAAGCAAAAGGAAATACTTCAAAAAGGCGACGTAGTTTTCCTTTTGGTTTATCACTTGTTGCAGGATAGCTGAAAAGTCCCCCACCTTTAAGTAAAATTTGATGAAGATCAGGAACCATACCACCAGAATAACGCAATCTATAGCCTTCTGCAAAAAAACCATCTATCATAGACTTATGATATTGTGGCCAATTTTGTTGTGTACCTCCTGGAGCCATCAGCTTACCTTTTTCATTCAAACGAATCTCTTTTACAAATTCAAAATCTCCGGCTTGAAGTAAATAAAGTTTAACTTTATTCTCAGCAAAAACCATCTCAACACGAGGACCATAAACAACATAGCATGCTGCCACCATTTTATCTGAAGAAAAACCACCTTCATATATTCCAAATATAGAACCAACACTTAAGTTTACATCAACTAGAGAGGAACCATCAAGAGGATCGTAAGCAATAAAATATTTGCCATCACCATGCAGTATCTCTTCATGCTCTTTTTCTTCACTTGCCACTGTATTTACAGAGGCAACACGTGAAAACTCTTCTTCAATGATCATATCACATTGAATATCAAGCTCTAGCTGTGTTTCTCCTGAGGAGTTTTCCTGCTGTGAGTAACCTATATCTTTCGTATCTATAGCAACTTTAATTCTTTTCGCACTTGTTTGTATTGCATCAAATATATCTCTCAAATCTCATCCTTTATTATTTATACTTCTTTTGCATTTTTCAATATCCATGAAATAACTTCATTAGCATCATTCAAATTTAAAACATTAACTTTAGATGGCAGCTCATATCTAGTTAAATCTACACTGTGATCTACTGCTAATGCATTCATATATGGAAAGTAATCTTCATCTATAGAATCTCGAAAGACACAAATACGAGGAAGAGGAAGATTCTTAAGACCCTCCACAAGTAAAATATCAAATTCATCAAAAAGTCGTATCATATCCTCAAGTTCAGAATATCTATTTGAAAAATATGTGGTACGATTAGGGGATGTAACAATTACCTCTGCTCCCGTATCACTAAACTTATAACTATCTTTCCCTTCAACATCAAAACGTGCTTTATCTTTTGGATCATGTTTAATAATCGCCACTTTCAACTCATGTTCATGAATTAATTTACGTGCCACTTTCAGTATTAAAGTAGTTTTCCCACTGTTTGATGGTCCTGTAAATGCAACCGCTAATCTTTTATTCAATATTCAACTCTGCTTTAAATTTTAAGTTATTATACAAAAGAAGAGTTTAATAAGATATAATTTCATCTAAAATTTAAGGCAGAAAATGAAAACTTTTTTAACTACTCTTTTTTTTATACTTGTTATAGAAGGTTGCTCACAGCATAATGCATTTGAAAAATTTGAACTTGACAAGACAAGAGAACTCAGTGAAGATAGCATTCAAACACTCAAAATAAAAAAAGCCAATAAAGTAAGTGGTATTGTCAGTATAATTTATCTGAACAAGGTTTTACCTGAAAAATATAATAATAATGAATATTTTTATATCTATTACTACTTAAAAGATAAAAATGCGACAGCTTCTTTCTTTTTAAATAATAAAGCACCAATTACATACAAAGAACTTTCACAAAACAATGAATTTTCAAAACTTACATCGTTTAATGCACCTTGGAGTAAATATTTTCTTGTAAGTTTTAAAAGAGAAGGGAATATACTTAATTTTAAAATCAGAACCAACAAAGCAGCAAATGCCACCTTGCAGTTTATTAAAGACAAATAGGTCCTAAAGAGCTCTTAATACAGAGGATATAACAACAATCAATACCTGTAAAGCAATAATTATAATAAGTGGTGCAAAATCAAGACCACCCATATTAGTAGGTATATATCTTCGAACAAAAGCATAAGCAGGGTTGGTTACTCTGTACAAAAATTGTACAATTGGATTAAATGGATCTGGATTTACGAAACTTAAAAGCGCTGCAATAATTATTACCCATATATAAACATTTATGAGAGATATCACAATACCTCCAATTCCCAAAATAATATCTGTAATCATTTTACAATCTCCCCAATATAATTTTTTAAATACCTATAAATTTTCTCGATATCTGGCCCTTTTTCTGTGTTGGTAAGTAAAATACGTAATGGTACTAAAAGCTCTTCATTTGTTAAGCCTGTTTCTTTCATAACATACTCTTCTAAATCCTTATAGGTTTCAAAGTAGGGTGCTTTCACAATCACATCTTTTATTATATATACTTTTTCTTTAAAACTATCAGGTATTTCTCTTGCTGCAAAAATAGATACTATTTTATCTTTTAACGCATGTGTAGTATCAACTTCTTCAAGGTAAATACGCGCTAATTCACCAATTTCTGCATCAGCAAAACCAACATAACGTGAAAGTTCTGTTGCATCCATCATACGTAAATGTGCTTTATTTAAACGTTTTAAAATATCTATATCAAACTTAGCAGGATTCTTCATAATAGTATTAATATTTAGCCATTTCTGCGCCTCTTTAAGTGTAAAAATCTCTTCAGGAGTATCAGTAGAAATCAATATTAAATAATTTGAAATTGCTTCTGGTAAAAAACCTTGCTTTAAAAGTTCTGTTATTAAAAAATTCTCTTCATTCTCAATAGAAGGAATGTGGACATATTGAATTTCTTTATTATAAGAGAGTTGATTTCGGATATGTATCTGTTTAGGAGTATTTATTAGATATTTTTCATCACAAATAATCATAGAAATATCACTAAGCATATCATCAATTGCAGTTGCAAAATCATACGTTGACGTTTTATTTTGATTCATAATAATAAAACTATCAATAGTATCAGGATCGAAACTTATATTACCCTGTAGAAGATCTTTAACAACTACTGATTTATTTGGACGAGCTATCCTTACCGTAAAAGGAGCGGTATTATCAATAACAAGTTCTGCGGGCAAGTTACGACATGCATCATCATACTTATATTCTTTATTTGCTATTTTAGCTTCATCTCGTCTCTTTTGCAGCCATTCATCAGAACAAAAGCAAGAGAAAGCTTTCTTTTCATGTAAAAGTTGTAATGCCATTGCTGCATGAAACTTCATATTTTGGCTCTGATAAACTACTTGTTGATACTCTATCTGAAAAAGCCCAAGAAGATCTAAAATCTCTTTATTTTTATCCTCAAGATTTTTTTCTGTATTGATATCATCGATACGAACAACAAAATTTTGATCATTCTGTTTTGCCATCAAATAGTTTAAAAGAGCAATACGTAAATGTCCTACATGCATATCAGCAGTTGAACTAGATGCAAATCTAAACATTAAACTTCCTAAATATTTTTTGTGATTCTAACAAATTTTTGATTAATTAAGTATGCAAAGTGTAACCAATTCCATACTTTGTTTTTAAGTATATAGCCTTTTTCCCTGTATCACCTATTTTTTTTCTAATATTTTTAATATGATTATCAAGTGAACGATTTGAACTCACCATAGATAAGGACTCAATCAGTTCATCTCTTGTTACAACTTGGTTTTTATGTTGCAATAAAATAGATAAAATTTCAAATTCTATTGTTGTTAGATCAAGAACATTTCCCTGAAAATAAATAGTATTATCTCTGTACTCAAAATTATCTCTCTCAATTTGATTAATAATGTTACTATTATTAGCAAGATGCACCCAAATACGAGCTTCAAGTTCTTCCAAGCTCAAAGGTTTTACCATATAATCACTAGCTCCATATTTAAAAGCTAATAACTTTGCTTGTGTATCACTGTATGCACTTGTTACTATAATGGGAAGAGAAACATGATTTTTGATACTTTTTAAAACTTCATAACCATCAAAATCTGGTAAATTTATATCAAGCAAAACTATATCAAAATCTCTTCTTTTTAGATAAGCGACACTGTCAGTAGCTGTAAAAACAGGAGTTACATCAAAAGAACAATCTTGTAAAAACTCATAAACTACTTCAGATGCCTGTTCATCATCTTCTACCAATAATATCTTTGCTATTTTCATATTTTCCCAATCTACAGATTTTACAGATTCTAATATAATTTTACTTAGAATTGTATTATAAAATTTTGATATATAATTTGGAGAAAAATATGCAACGAGAATTTCAATCAAAGACAAAATTACTTATACCTATGTTTGCTCTTGTATTTATTCTTATTTTTTTAGCGACTGTAATCATTCAATCTTATTATTCTAAAATTAATTCTTTGGTTGTTTTAAATGAGAAGATAGCACTGAGTCGAAATATTTCAAATTTAATTCACTCTTTACAAAAAGAACGTGGTCTTTCAAGTGGATATATTATAAATTACAAGGGAAAGTTTGTATATGAAATGTTACAACAACGACAAACAACTGATAAACTAATACAAAAATTATTTCATAACTTTACCATAATTCATTGTCATGATTTAACGCAAGATATCCAAAAAATCAAACGAAATCTGGACTCTTTTCTATCTATTCGTAAAGAAATAGATAAACATAACTATTCAACAACACAGGTAATTACAAAGTATTCAAAAATAAATTCTTTACTTTTAGATATGATTATAAATATTGCAAAGACATCTCATATTCCCAGCATTACACAAAGTATACTTGCGTATAGTTATCTACTCTATTTTAAAGAATATCTTGGTTTGCAACGTGCACAAGGTGTCGTTCTCCTGTCTGAACAGAAATTTAATCAAGAAAATTTTATAAAATTTGTAAATTTAATGGCTATTGGAAAAGAAAATGAAATTATGTTCTTGAAATATGCAACAAACTCCTTACAGCGATATTACCTGCAACATACTAGAATAAAAAATTTTCAAAAAGTTAAAGAGATTGAAACAAAAATTTTACATAATCAGGCAAAAACTTATAATATCCATCCAAAAAAGTGGTATGACTTAATGACACAAGAACTGAATACTCTTGATGAAATAAGTCAATATATAGAAAATACAACTCAAGAAGAGATACAAGCTGATCTTCGTAAATCAAAAGTTTTTTTTATTATTATAATTTTACTTCTTATTATCAGTTGGCTGATTTTTGCTTATATTATGCTACATCTTCTTAAGCTAATCAAAGATGAGCAACGTCTTCGATTAGTAATGGATAAGTATGTTATTAGTTCTATTACCAATCTCAAAGGTATAATTATAGATGTAAGTCAAGCATTTTGTGATATATCAGGCTATACAAAAGGTGAACTACTTGGAAAGAATCATAATATTGTAAGGCATCCAGATATGCACAAAAGTGCTTTTGAACAACTTTGGGAACAACTTAAAAAAGGTAAACCTTGGTCTGGAAAAGTAAAAAATAAAAGAAAGGATGGTAGCTCCTATTGGGTTTATGCAAATATTGAACCATTATATAATCAAAATAATGAAATTGAATCTTACATCTCTATCCGAATGGATATTACTGAAAATGAACTCTTAAATCAAAAAATAAAAGAAGAAGAAGAAAGAAACAAACTCCAAGAAGAGATTATGCAACAACAACATCGCCTCGCTCAAATGGGAGAAATGATAGCTATGATTGCACATCAATGGAGACAACCACTGAGTGCAATCACTGCTGCTTCAGGAGTCATAACAATTAAAGCATCAAGAGATAAGCTAAGTTCACAGCAAGCTGTTGAATTATCTGAAAAGATTCAAGAATTTTCTAAACATTTAAGTTCCACAATTGATGACTTTAGAAATTTTTTTAAATCTAATAAAGAAAAGAAAAACACAAATTTTAAAAAAATATCGCAAAGTGTTTTAGCTATTGTTCAAAACTCACTTACACAAAACAATATAAAAATTGATTGTACTTATTTAGATGTAAAGGATTTTGTAAGTTACGAAAATGAACTTAAACAGGTTTTACTTAATCTAATCAAAAATAGTGAAGATGCTTTAAAGGAAAAGGATATTGAAGATAAAAAAATCGAAATATATGTAACAAAAAAACATCTACAGGTTTGCGATAATGCAGGTGGAATTAGTGAGGAAATATTACCAAAAATATTTGATCCATATTTTTCTACAAAAATAAAAAAAGATGGTACAGGACTCGGTTTATACATGAGTAAAGTTATTGTTGAAGATCATTGTAAAGGTGAATTAAAAGTAAACAATACAATTGATGGTGCAATATTTGAAATAATTTTAAGGGAACAAAATAATGATTAATATAGAAGAAACAATAAAGTATGCAAAGAACCTAACACTCCTTTATGTAGAAGACAATCAAGACGCCAGGGAAATGACCTCTATGATCTTGGATGATTTTTTTGGGTCTATCATTTTTGGAGTTGATGGAGAAGATGGTTTACAAAAATTTAAAGATAATCATATAGATCTTATTATTACTGATATAAATATGCCTAAAATGAATGGTATTGAAATGTGTGAAGCAATCCGTGCTATCAATGATGAAATTCCCTTAATCATACTATCTGCACATAATGAAGATAATTTTTTTCTACAAAGTATTCGTTTAGGTATTAATGGATATATACTAAAACCTATAGATATCCACCAACTAACAAATTTAATCAGTAGAGTTGTTAATAATTACAAAAATGCTCAAGAAGCAAAGGAAAATTTTTACCTTTTAGAAGAGTATAAAGAGGCAACAAACAGAAGTTCAATCGTTTCAAAAACAGACCAGAAAGGAGTTATTACCTATGTTAATGATGAATTTTGTAATATATCTGGGTATCAAAGAGAAGAGTTGATCGGTAAAAACCATAATATTGTTCGACATCCAGATAATCCTAAAGATATCTTTGAAAATATGTGGCGTACTATTAAGAACGAGAAGAAAATTTGGAAAGGTGTAGTCCGTAATAGAGCTAAAAATGGAAAAAGCTACTATGTAGATAGTTTAGTAATGCCTATTATAGACCTACATGGTAATATATTAGAATACATTTCATTGCGGCATGATATTACAGAAATAATGCATCCTGCAAAACAACTTTTTAATGCAATTAAAAATTTTCAAAATCCTATTCTGATTTATATAAAGCTTGATAAATATGATATGCTAGAAGATTTTTATGATAATGATACAGTAGAAGAGATCGAAGACCATGCAAACATATATCTACACAAACAATTTTCCAAATTCTTCGAATTTGATAAGATCTATCAACTTGGAAATGGTGAATTTGCACTCTTAATTAATTATGATACATATTATAATACAACATTAATTCAAAATCTCAAAAATTTGCAGGCAACTATAAAAGAAGATAGTATTAATTTAAAAAACATTGAATATGATATAGCAATTTTAATCAGTTTAGTTTATGAAAAAGAAAAGATTTTAGAATCTGCAAAACTTGGCATAAAAAAAATATTACAAACAAAAAAGGATTTTTTAGTAGCAAACAACTTAGCAGGCATTGAACAGCAAAAAGCGAAAAAAAATATGCAAATGGTTACTACAATCAAAAATGCAATTAACAGTTCAAGAATCATCTCCTATTTTCAACCTATAATAGATAATAGAACAGAAGAAATTGTTAAATATGAATCACTCGTTAGACTAATTGATGAAGACAATAAAATACTATCTCCATTTTTCTTTTTGGATGTTGCAAAAAAAGGTAATTACTATTTGAAAATTACCAATATTGTATTAGAACACTCTTTTAAAATTTTACATCATTGCAAAAGTGATATTTCAATAAATATTTCCGCCCTTGATATAGAACAAAGAAGCATGCGCAATAAAATATTTAATCTGCTCAAGATACATAATGAAGATGCTCATCGAATTGTTTTTGAACTCTTAGAAGACGAAGCGATTAATGATTTTGAACTCATTAAAGAGTTTATTCATGAAGTAAAACAATATGGTGTAAAAATTGCCATTGATGACTTTGGAGCAGGGTACTCAAACTATGAAAGATTATTACAATATCAACCAGATATATTAAAAATAGATGGATGTCTTATTCGTGATATTGAAACAAGTAGTTACTCTTTATCTGTTGTTAAAAGTATAGTCACTTTTGCTAAAGAACAAAATTTGCAAACAATTGCTGAGTTTATAGAGAACGAATCTATATTTAATATAGTAAAAGAACTAGGTGTTGATTTTTCACAAGGATATTATTTTGGAAAGCCAGAACCACTAATTTAACGGTACCAGTTCAAGTTTAAAGTGGTGACCCCAAGGAGACTCGAACTCCTGTAACATGGATGAAAACCATGGATCCTAACCGCTAGACGATGGGGCCACTCTATGTTTAAAAAGCTCAACTTTGTTGTTGAGCCGAAATTATATAGATTTTACTCTTAAAAAAAGATAAAATCTATATGAAAAATCCCTTTTATTAATCATAAAAGCTACGGAGTGCTCTAATGATTACTGCATTTTTAGAAATACTCTCCGCTTTTGCATTGTCATTTACTGTCTCATATAAATCCAAAGGTAATGAAATGGAGAAAGTTTTTGTTTCAACTTTTTTCTTCTTTGCAATCATAGAAACAACATTGTTTAAGAGTTCAATAATTTTCTTTGTATCTATTGGTTTTTGAATAAAACTATTTACACCAACTTCAATAGATTCTGAAATTTTTTCCATGTCATTACTTGCAGAAATTACAATAATAATTTGATTTGGATTAATCTCTCTTATTTTGCGTGCAAGCTCAATACCATCCATACCACTCATAATAATATCAACAAAAACTACATTAGGTTTTTCTTCCTCATAAATTTTCAATGCACTTTCACCATCAAAACATGAAGCAACATCTGCAAAAAAGTTCTTAAAAGTAGAACTTAATAGCTCATTTGTTACCTTTTCATCCTCAACTACCATTGCTGTTAGCTTTTTTGTCTGTTCAGTTAATTTAATTAGATCTACATTAGTACTCATTATTTACTATCCTAACATTTATATTTGCGAAATTGTACACTAATAATAGTAAATAACAATAACAAAATGAAACAAAAAAATTATTTTGTTTTGAATTTTTCAAGCCATTGTGTATCTACTTTTGAATTTATCTCTTTTTGATCAAGTAGAGAACCTATAATGTCAAGAAGTGTCTCCTCATCCATAAATTCTAGTAAATCCGGATTAATTAAAGTAGGGCTAAGTCCATTATAACTATTTAATAAATCTTGAATATCTTTAATCAGTTGTTGTTTTCTCGCCATTTTTCACTCCATGTATTTATTTCAACTTTATATTAAAAACCATTTGGTTAACATAATGTAAATTCTCTTGAAAATATTATTTTCCTCTGTAAGGCTTAGATACAATTTTATCAATTATTATTAGTTTAGGTGTCCATTGTGTTTTAATGATTGAAGTTACCTTTTCATTATTTAAACTGCTTGGTACATCCAAATTTTTAGAGCTACCCAAAGATACCATACAATTTTCTTTGAGTTTATATATAATACTCGAATAACTCTCTTTACTTAAACCATAAACAAGTTTATATGCCGATGAATTGATATTTTCTAATATCAAATAAGTAATTCCATTCTGAAGATCTAATCTAAAAAAATATAAATTACCTTTAATATAATCTAAGATATAAGCATTTGTACCAAATATAATACCAACTGTTCTTTTTATCCCTTTAGTAAATCTGTAACCATTCATTGCTTTAATATATTCATAATTCACGTAACTATTTTTTTTATATTTGTAAATATATTGGTATATAGTCATATTATTTAGGTAAATAATATTGTTATAAATTTCTTTACCCTCTTGTATATAACAAAAATTATTCTTATAATTTATAGACAATCTCTTATTATTTTTATTAATCGGATTAATTGTAGGTACTGTACAGTTGTTTAATAAGAGCGCAAGGAGCAGTAAATATATATATTTCATTGTTGTTCTTATCCGATAAATAAACTTCTAATATTATAATAATAGGCATAGGATAAGCCGAGTTTTGTTCTGATAGCATTAATCTACTGCATATTTTACAACATGCCTCCAGCGAAGCAATAGCATTGTAAGAGGCTAACCATCTGCTTCTTGCTGCCATGTTGGGTTTACAAGCTCTCTATGTTGCCATAGAGACTGGTGGTCTCTTACACCACCGTTTCACCCTTACTACTTGTTTATAAGCAGCGGTCTAGTTTCTGTTGCACTTTCCCTCGTATTACTACGGCCATTCGTTAAATGGAACACTCTCTTACGGCAGCTCGGACTTTCCTCTTGAGTTGGACTCAAGTCACTATCTCCTATACCTGGTGAAATTATACTTTAATTTAAAAAAGAAGTAAATGAACACTTGTTCTTGTTTAATTTTAACCATATGAACAACTGTTCTTTATTTATTCAGAATAAATTAACACTTGTTCATATATAATAGACTTTAAATTAACGTCTGTTCATACAATAAGGAGCTTTAAATGTCGCAAAATAGGGATGTCAATAGAGGAAGTAAAACAAAAGAGAAGATACTCAAAGTAGCAACTACCCTCTTTTCTAAGCTTGGATACAGAGGTGCTAGTGTCCGTAAGATTGCTAAAGAGGTAGGTATTCGTGAGAGTGCTCTTTATAATCATTTTACTAATAAAGAGGAGATATTTTTAGAAGTTGCCAAGGGTATTTTCTCTTCCCCCTTCTCTCTTTCAAGTAGTGAGATTCAAGAGTTGGCACTTCGTGGAAAACCTTTTTTACAAAAATTTACAATGCAGTATAAAATGCTTACATTTGATAAGAGCAATGAGAATATGTTTAGATTACTTATGATAGAGCTTATGCAAAACAGAGAGCTTAGAGAGCAGTTTATGAGTGAATTTCACGACAAGAATATCAAACTGCTATCAGAGGGCTTTTTTATAATGATGCAAAACGGTCTTATTCGTTCTGGTGATCCTATGATGAGTGCATATGAGTTTATAAGTACCCTCTTTTATATTCGTCTTCAAGTTACCCTGCTTCGTTTTGATGCACAATCTACAAATGCACTCGCTACTCAATTTGAAAAACATGTTGATTTCTTTTGGGAGAGTATAAAAATATAATAGTAGTTAATATTAAATACTAATTAATATTAATATTAAGGTTTAAAAAAAGGTGACTCATAAAAGAGTCACCTTAGTTTTAGAGAAGATAAAACTCTATTTACCCATTGCTTCTAAAGCATATTTTTTACCTAAAGAGTAAGCAAACTTATTTGCCTCATGAACTTTCGGTGGTACTTTTGATAGCATAGTATCTATTAAAGATTGTTCAGGAAGAACTTCTGTCATAGTATTTGCAATTGCAAGAGCAACAACAGATTGTGTAATAACATTACCAACCTCTTCTTTTGCAATTGTAATAATAGGAATTTCATAAATTGTCCAGTTTTTTCTATCATCATCAGTTGGATGAACAAGATTTGGATCAACAACAATAATTCCACCTGGTTTTACACCATTTTTGAATTGTTGATATGAAACATCTGCAACAGAGAGCATAAAATCAATTTCACCCTCATTTGCATATGGATAACGAATCTCTTCATCATCAAGAGTGATATCAACAACTGTTGCTCCACCACGCACTTGAGAAGTATAAGTAGCAGTTTTTAGACCATAACCACCATCTGAAATCTTACAAGCAGCCATAATCTCACCAGCGAGTAGAACACCCTGTCCACCAACACCAGTAAATCTTAAAGTATGTCTCATTTATAACTCCTTACTTATATTTTTTTCTCAAAGTCAGCTTGAGTAATTTTACCACGCTCACCTTGTGCAGCTTTTTGAATTTCAGCATACATTGTACAGTACTCTTCTTGATTAGCTTCTTTTAGTACACCAGTAGGTAAAAGGTTTTCTTTTTCTGGTCCTTCTTCAAGAGCTTGCCATTTTTTGAGTGGCATTGTAATACTGTCAATCCAGTCAAGATTTTCCATAGCGTTAGCCATTTTGTTTTTACGACCAAGATTAATGTGACAGTTTGAAAGTACTTCTATAAAAGAGAACCCTTTGTGAGAGAAACCTTTTACAAGAATCTTCTCAAGTTTTTTAGGATCTAACATAGCTTCACGAGCGACAAAAGAGGCTCCTGCACCAATTGCTAGATTACAAGCATTAAAAGTTGGATCGATATTACCATTTTTTTGTGAAACAGTCCAAAAACCACGAGGGGTTGTTGGAGATGTTTGCGAGTTCGTAAGACCATAGATGAAGTTATTGATTAAGATAAAGTTTAAGTCAATGTTTCTTCTACAACCGTGAATTGTATGGTTACCACCAATAGCAAGACCATCACCATCACCCGCAACAACTATAACATTAATGTCAGGTCTTGCAAGTTTAATACCAGTAGCATATGCAACTGTACGACCATGTGTTGTGTGAACTGTATTACAGTCGATATATGAAGAGAAACGTCCAGAACAACCAATTCCAGATACAACACAGACTTCTTTGTCTAGATCCCATCCCATTTTTTCAATTGCACGGATAGTTGCTTTTAATATAACACCATCACCACAACCCCAACACCATAGTGTCGGCATTTTATTTACACGTAAATATTTATCATAATTAAATGCCATTAAATCATCTCCTTAACTTTTGCTACCATCTCAGCAGGTGCGATTGGACGACCGTTTGCTTTAAGTAGTGTCTCAAAATCGTTACGTTTAATAATTCTTTCAATCTCTTTAGAGTATTGACCCATATTAAGTTCAGTAACCATGATTCTGTTTCCAAATTTGTTCCCAATTTCTTCTAATCTTTTAGCTGGACTTGGCCATAACATAATTGGTCTGAATAATCCTGCTTTGATACCTTCACTTCTAAGTTTCTTAACAGCTTCATAAGCACCAAGCGCAATAGAACCGTAAGCGACAATACAAATATCTGCATCATCAAGATCGACTTCTTCGTAATCTGGAAGATCATCAAGACCGTCATTTTCTGCATGAACAGTATTAATTTTACCAACTAAACGCTCAATGTTGAATTCACACTGTTGTGCATCTTCAGTAGGGAAACCTTCAGCACCATGATGAAGACCCGTAATGTGATATTTATACCCTTCAAACATTGGGTTAAGTACCGCAGGCTTATTCATTGGAACATCATATGGCTTGTACTCTGAAGGATCACCTTCAAATTTTTCACGAGTTACTATTGAAGCTTCGATCTCTTCCATATCTGGAAGTACTGCTTTTCCATGCATATGTCCAATAGTTTCATCTAGAAGCATAAAGACAGGAGTCATATATTTTTCAGCTAAATTAAATGCACGAACAGTTTGCGTATAACACTCCTCTAAAGAGCCAGCACACAATGTAATAGAAGCATAATCCCCATGTGTAGGATATTGTGCTTGACCAATATCAGCTTGTGAAACACGAGTTGGAAGACCAGTTGACGGACCACCACGCATAACATTTACAATTACTAATGGAATTTCAGCAATAAATCCAAGACCGATTTGCTCAGCCTTAAGTGAGATACCAGGACCTGAAGTTGCTGTAAATGATTTTATTCCAGTCATAGATGCACCAAGTGCTGCTGAAATACCACCAATTTCATCTTCCATTTGAATTGCTGTTCCACCAACTTTTGGTAAAAGATCAGAAGATACATG
>Ga0256828_1001568_pt1 | contig 14141 bp, 15 predicted proteins | sample CV88metaG_FD_185993 | JGI IMG/M metagenome (GOLD analysis project Ga0256828, IMG submission 185993) | Hydrothermal vent microbial communities from East Pacific Rise, Pacific Ocean - CV88 | ecosystem: Environmental > Aquatic > Marine > Hydrothermal vents | place: Pacific Ocean: East Pacific Rise...
CTCTAAACCATTTATATATGCGTTCTCAAGATCAAGTTCTATAGTACCTTTGTTAAGTCCGTTCTTTAAATTATTTAAAACATTATATATTTTCTTTTCTCTATCACTAGCCACTACATCCCATATAGTATCTTTCATTCTTTTTTTAGGAAATAGATCATCAAGTCCCTGTAATGCCATATTCATCATTTTATAATTAACAGTAGGCATTATTAACGTTGTTATATTTTTAAGATTGTTACTAATATAAGATACTTGAATATCTATACCAAACCTTTTTGATAAAGATTTACTTATATTACCCATATGATTCTGTACCATAGAACTTTTTACTTGCCTATTATACTTATCATAACTCTTCTGCGCCATTGCTTTATCGTTATTAGTACCTGTTATATTACCTAACTTTATATTTAATACCTTATATAATTCATTTATTTCTTTATGGAGTAAGGCCACTATGGCTACGTCCCTTTGTTTATTAATACTCATGGATATCCTTTAGTTTTTCAAGATAACTCGTTTTTATAATGAAATAATTTAATAAGGATATTTTATGGCTAAGATTTTTTTAAAAGACTTTTATATAAAAAACAGTACAACGCAAATAGTAGCTGTTAGCTGGCAAATTAGCATAACTAAAGACTTTAGTATTATAAACAATGAATCTATTTTTGATACTAAAAATATATTAGAATGGGATGTAGGCGTACTGCATTATGGTACTGGTAAAAGGTTAGATTTAGATAATAACACTATATATGCTAGAGTTAAAATACATAGTAACGATATGGGTACTATAAATGAAAGTGATTGGTTTGTAGCTAAATTAGTAGATCCTACTGAAGGTGAAAAAGATATAACATATGATGGTAAAGTTATTAGTAGGATAAAAGATAATAAAGATGGTTCATATACAGTACTCTATTAGGAGTACTGTATATGATTAAATAACCTCATTAATAAGAAAATTTTCTATATCAAATTTAAGTGTTTCTATAGAACCTGACTCATTTTTAAATGTATAGTCAAACATAAAATCCTTTAAATAATTCTCACCACTACAATCCTCTAAATCAGAATCTATAGTTATAAAAAAAGTATTCTCAACATTGAACATTTCATACTCTTCTTTAAATCTAAGATCTGGTATTATGATATACTCAGCTTTAGAATTACGTACGAACCCCTTACCTTTGTTAGCATAAAAATATTTGTTTGTAAGTGATTTAACAAGTTCACTATATTCTATTATGAAACTTCTAGTATTTATAGTTCTATTACCTACAGTTATAGTTTCATTCTTATTTTTAAGAAGATCTAATTCTTCAACTGTCGTGCCTAATAATTTAGCTACGTCTTCTTTAAGACCACTAGCAAAAGAGTAAATCTCTACACTCTTACCAAGTTCACTTATCCTAGATGCTAGTAACTCAGCTGCGGTATCTTTACCGCATCTATTACCAGAATTTATAAGTATTACTTTCTTATTATTCATTTTTACTCCTTATCCGATCATTTCGGATAACGTCATACCTTCTTTTATATAAAACCCAAGCGATTCAAGAACAATGTATAGAACCCTACAGTTATCTAATACAACTTTCTTTTTATCTATAATAGGTACTATTTCTTCAGGTATACCGTTATTGTAAAGTAGAATAAGCGGGAAACGAAATGTTTTTATCGTTTCTCTCTTCTTCTCAGTTAAGAACTTATCGAACTTTATACGCATACTCTCATTAGGTATGTTATCAACGAACTCACGCATATCAGCTTTAGTGTTAATAGTTGTAGGTATCTTGATAGCCATATATGTAGGATCTGGAGCTTTACCATAATCATCTTCAAATACATCCTCCCATAACATATGGTGCATATAAGGACTAGCATTTGGTTCTAATTTATAAGATTTGGCTTCTTTAATCTTTTCTAATTTAAGAACATCTGGAGAAGCTTCTTTTAATTTATCTAGAATAAGATCTTCCGCTGCTAGGACTTTATCTATATAACTAGTAAAGTCTATCTTACCGCCACTATAAATAGTTTCCATAGACGTAACCATAAGTTCTTCAGCTATGTCGCGTATAGGTTGGTATGCATTAGGAGCTATTAAGTGTACGCCTTTCTTTTCTAAAGATTTGAATTTATCAACATCGTATATATTTCCCTCTTGGATAAATACATCTGCAAAATAGTGTTTAGATACATTAGTATTAACAAATACTTTCCAGAAGAACTCATTCTTCATCTCTAAATTTTGAGTAGCTGCATATGTTATATTCATATTGGTTCCGAATAACTTAATGTAATGATCAACCGCCTGTGTCATGATTGTCATTACAGCCGCTGTTACAGCTATTGATTCTGGTGAAAAATTATATTCACCATAGTACCAGTGTACCCATTCATCGTATGATGCACACGTACTATCTGTATCTGAAAGAACTATAGTTTCTCTAACTAGATTTTTAACAGTACCTATAGATACAGGAAATATATTGGTTATAAAGAAAACTTTAAATAGATCTTCATAAAGATTAAATTTATCTGTTAAGTTAACAGCTATAGATATAAGATGTTGTTTATCTTGTAATGTAAAATCACTCTTCTTAACACCTTTTAATCTCTCTGATAATATATGCATAGCAAAATTATATATCCATTCATTAATAGAATTTAAAGCATCATCAGCATCTTCCTCACTAATATCAACAAGTTTATAATTAACCATACTAGATATTATCTTTCTAACAAAGCTATCGTTATATTTACGTAAATGGTATAAGTCGTTATGGTATACTATATATGCTCTAGTTAAACCATCTATTTTTTTAAGATAGTTATATATAACCATCTCTTTCTCCAAATCTCTCCAATATTTAGTGCTTGATTTTAAAATGGCATCCATAGCCTCTTGTGGTGTTGGTATATTTATTTTATATTTTAATATAACATTTTTAACCTTAACTTTATCAACATCGTTAGCTATAGTTATAATATGGTTAAGTGTTGTATCCGGATCTTTAAAATGCTTATTACCAGCAATAACTGATTCCGATAGTGTGTTACCTATACCTGAGAGAGATCGTGTCACTGAGGTTAGTGTATAGTGTGCTGATGGGTTATTTAAAACAGTACCAGCTGAAGCATATGCTCCTGATAAACTATTATTAAATATCTTCATAGATTTTTGTAATGTATTATGGTAGTTAAACATTTCAAAGTTCTTATCCATCTTTTGCTTAAAAGCTTCTTTTTTATGTAATGAACGTTTCTTAGTATTAACTTCGATAAAGTTAGAGTGTAATGATTGTTTCTCATCCGTATTAAAATATACTGTAAATGATGGAGCTATTATTTTATTTTCTTCAGTAACATAACTTATGTAATCAGTTAACTTTGTTACTTGCTTAGATCTATTACCATCTATATCTCTTTCGTAAAAATAAACATCTGGATTTTTAAATTGTTTTGTTTCTTTTACATATTCCTTTATCTTAGACTTAACATCTTCTTTAGGAAGATTCTTCATAACAGAGATAAACTCTGATCCTATATCCATATAATCTTTTAATGGGTTAAATGTTATTTTATAATCTTCTTCAGGATGTTTAAAAATATGTTCTACGTCTTGCATAATTAATCCTTTACTTCTTAATCATTTAATCATTAAGCGATAAAAAACATAACCATACGTTAAAAACGTATGGTTATGTTATAATTTGTTTTATAGCTAATGCTACATCTTTAGTAGTTTCTTGTACCCATGATTTATATCTATCTTCAAAAGCTTCTCTTTCTAAAAGAAAATGAGGCCATTGTTTAGGGTCTTGCATATATCCACCCATAACCCATCTTTTAAATTTAAGATGGTTTGGCCATCTATCATATACTTCTTTATGATACCCAGCATCTTTAAGTAAATTCTGTATTTTTATAATAGGTAAGCTTAGCATAATATCTATTAAGTCTTTTTGCGTTCTAGCTTTAAGCATGCGCTCGCAATAAACAAATGATTTACAACTAAATCCATTAATACCTTTTTCTTTTAAGGTTTCTTGTATACGCTCTAATGCACCCTCTGGTAACCAATACTCATCTTCTTTAACAACTCTTTCAGATACAGCAACCTGGCTCAGTTTACCATGTGTTCTAATTTGCGCAAATGCAAAATACGGAGCCTTGACTTCAACAACATGAAAACCTGTAACAGGATTATAAGGTATAAGGTCATAACTTATCCCAGAATTAATCAATGCGCGTATATTAGTATAAAGCCATCCATCTTTTAAAAATGAAAAAGGAATAAGATTATTAAGAAACACCTCTGTATCTATAGTTGCTCTAAAACCATTATTAAGGACTAAAACGTGCTCTACTCGTACAGACTCTGTTTCACAATCAAGTACTTCAGTAACAACATCATATTTTATTTTAATAGGTGCGAACTCTAGTGGTCTTCCTGGTGCTTTATTTATGTCCTTATCACTATCCGTTATATCGTCAATGGTTACGTTAGGTGCAGCTTCTTTAAGAAGTTTACCATATCTAGATGTTGGATTTTTAGCACTATCATTACCTCTGGATATAGCCGCAACTCTAGTAACCAACTCTATACGCTGGTCCTCTGATAAATTAAGGACTTCACTACGCTCATCATTAAGCTCTATATCATATGTTATATTTTTAACATAACAGTTATTAGAAAACTCTACCTCAAGGGCTTTCATCTCGCTAACCCATCTTCCAATACACTACGCTCTGTATCCAAGTCCCTATGTTCTGCAGCCTCTTCTGTAAACTTATCACCATATCTAGCTTTAAGTTTTTCTATAATAGTTTTCATAACTACTGAAGGTTCGCCGCCTAAATCAGAAATATGATTAAGAACTTTAACAAACGTATCCGTAGCACAGAGTTTAATTTTATTAATGTCTAACTCTTTACCGTAGAATAATGTTTTCTTACAAAGATCTAAACCAGTTAAATCAAAGTCTTTATCAGCGATGTCGAAATAAAAATCTTGAAAATCAAGTTCATCTTTTAAAACGGCAGCATACCATAACATATCACCTAGCTCTTCCAATGCATTAACTTTATCACCTTTTTTAATAGCTTGGTTATATTCATCTATCTCAGTAGCGAACCCCATGAATGCATGTAGTACTCTATCTGTTAATCCTAGATCCACAATCTCTAAACTTAGTGGTCTATTTTTTGTTTCCGTTTTAATCGCTAACGGTACGAATTCTTTAAATGTCATTTCTTATCCTTTGTTTTTATTCAATCCTTTTATATAAACTAAAAAAAAAAAGAAATAACCGATAGCCTAAGCTACCAGTCATTTATTATTATACTCTCGCTACATCTACATAAGTTACATCATTAAATTTCATTACTTTCCTTTTAATTAAACATTTCACATGGGTTATTTATCATTAATTCAGCTTCCATTCGTTCGTCAAAAGTCTGTTCTTCGGTATCTGTTACGTCATCATGTTTATCATTAACTAAAATAACTACATCATGTTCATATCCAAAACCATTCACCGTTATGACTTCTACCATGTTTACACCCTTTCATAATTTTACAATATTTCGTTTTCATATATTTCTTTAAGCTGTGTAGCTAACTCTTTACCTTTAACATTACGCTTATTACCTTCTAGTATTTTTCTAAAAGTACTTTTACTATTAACGCCTTCTAACATAACATTAATCATTATAGCCATAAATGTAGGTAAATGTTCTATTAATCCTATAGAAAGGTTTTTACTGTCTAATGTAAAAAAGCCCCTTCCTAAAGTTTGTAGATATAGATCAGATGTTAATCCTTCTCCTCTACCATTAGTTATACTTACCTTAATATTTTTAACAAGACTACCTATACTAGTACTAGGTAACTGTAAGTCACCTCTATCATATGCCAACATTAGATAACCATATAAATCTTTTAAACTACCGTGTGTTAACTCTTTTATATCTTTTCTGTTAAGTCTTGTAACGTAATCTGTTAATTTAGGATAACTCTCTTCATCATCCATAGACACCATATGTAGTTTAGCCATGATGGATACGTTATCACTTATTGTTCTATCAAATACCATCATAGTTGTAGTTGTCGCTATGATAGAGCTAAACGCTTCTGTTAATTGTGGTTTAACATATGGTAACCAATCGGCATCATTATCAAGCATTAATTTATTAAACACTAAACGCTGTAATTGTAGCGTACCATTATATTTATCTTGTAACTTGTCAGATATAGTAACCATGTCATCAAGTTTATGTTTCATAAATGGTCTTAAGTCTAAAGCTATAGCATCGTCACCACGAATAGTTTTAAAAATAAAAGGGTGTTGGAATAATGAGATCTCTTGCTCTTCTTCATTTTTACCTGTAATAATAATTACTTTAGTTCTATCTTCTTTAATCTCATAAGCTAATGATTCATTATGCTTAGCTAGGTACCTATTTAACTCTGTTTCTAGTTTATCTGTATCCACAAATGATCCTAGAGTACCATCATATATATTTAACATACGGCTTCCTTATATTTATTTTTTCAAGTTATCGGGTATATCTGTGCAAAAAAAAAGATATAGATAAGGTTTTACCCTTATCTATACTATTATTATCTTCTGTAACGATTCTGACCATATGGCATTGTGAACCCTTGTCTAGCTGAGCTAGCTCCGAATCCAGTGTTACCAACAGATGCAGATGCATATGCAGATGCGATATTTTGTAGATTATTGAAATCTGTATATCCGATACTAGGAGCATCAGTTTTAGGTTGGTATCCAGCAGCCATTGACTCAGCAACTAGTGCGTTAACAAACTCACCATTAAGAACTACACGAACAGCTCTACCAGTGATAACAGGTTTAATGTTAATCATTGCAGCAACTTTATCCAGCACTTCTAATTTAAGCGTATATGGATCTTTACCAGTTGATGATACACAAATATCAGTCGGAGCATTTGAGTAAATCCAATCGATAAGGATAGACGGCTCATTGATATGCTTAGCGATGAACACTGTATCGATCTCTCTGATATCACGAGTATTACCTTCATTATCTAAGAATTCACCAAGTGGGATGTAACTTGTAGCTACAGCAACATCGATATTTGGTAATTCTCTACCAACTAACTCAGAAGCAGCTTTAAGGATATCGTCATTAGCAAATTTTCTACTACCATTTTCTGCTAATGCGCTAAATGGTCTAAGGTATGGATAATCGGAACCGAACTCTTCGATGTCAAGTGCAAAGATAGGTTCAGGATTGATATGTTGTCTAATCATATCATTAACAATTTCAGGAGATGCTTTTTCATCTTTGAAACTGATTTTCTCACCATACTTATTACCATCACCACCATAGTTAAATAGGAAGTTAAGTGGACCAGCATCTTTCTCAACCACTAATGATTTTAAGATGTTTCTGTTTGTAAATGTTGTAGCATTAACAATGCTTAGTAACGCATAGTTAATCGTAGGAGCGCTACCGATGAATTCATTAAGAATGATCATTGGTTCTGCAACACGTTTGATTTGTTGTGTATACATGTTGTTCTCTTCTGAGATAATGTACTCTACGAAACCAGCAGTAGTTGTTAACTTTTTACGACCACCCTGTCCATTAAGGCTACGAATGTTCATGTTTTTAACGATAGACACTTCTACATTAAAATCTGTTCTAACTGTTCTACCAAGCATATTTATGGTACCACCATCGTTGAATGCTAGATCCAGGTTTAACATACCGTTATCCATAACTGAAGAAATAGCTTCAACTGTTACATCAGACTCAATACCAGTATCTTTAGCATAATTACTAATAATGATATCTTGCGCATATCTAGCAACGATCTCAGCAGTTTGCTCCAATGATGCATTAGCAGGAATGATAACACCTTCACAGAATTTAAGATCTTTATCTTCACAACTCATAACTCTAGTAACTAAACCAGAAGCTGTATCGAAAAAGTCGTTATCAAATGCATCAGCTGTTACTAGAACATCAGAGCTGTTCTTGATTTGGAAAGATTCCACAATTTGGTGTACCTCTAAAGGTCTTCTACCAGTAGCTTCTAGTAGAGCTGAGAAGTAATATACTTTTCCATTATCACCTTTATAAGCAAAGATAACATGCGAGAAACCAAGATCAAATTTAACTAGATCCATTTTAAGTACAGTAGTACCAACTTTAAAAGCTTTAAGTGTTTTGTTACATGCTTCAGCAAAGTTTTCTAAAAGTTCGTTATCGTTATAATTACCGATAAGTAAACTATCTGCTCCAGATAATCCTAATGTGCTAATAGAAGCTCTTGCTGCTTTTGGTGCTTGTGTTCTTGATGCATCAGCACCACCTCTTGATTCGTTAAGTTCGTTTAATTCAACTCTTTCGATTGCCATTGTTTTTCCTTTGTGTTTTAATATATTAGAGCATAAGGCTCTACTAAATTATATATGGTTAAAATAACCATGAACTAATTATAACTTAATAGAACCTTTAGCTCTCTGGATACTCTACCACTTAAAAGCGGATAGAGTATTATGTTCAATATATACAATTAATATATATTAACTACATAACCTATATTAATAATATACCTTTATTAATATTTAGAAATGAAAATATCTTTTTAGATATAGTCATCAATACTAGATGTTCTGTTGAAAAAAAGATTGAGGAAAAATAACATGCTGCAATTATTCTATAAGAAAACAGATATAAGATACGGTAAGATAAACTATGGGAAACTGGAATACTTAAGATATAATATAAATAGTATATTATATATTTTAAGATCTTACTATAGTAGTAGTAGAGGATATGTAAGAAGACCTAATATGCTGGTTAGTCTAATAGAGAACCTCGATATAGATATTAATTTACCTGCTGAAGAAGTTTATGCTACTATAAGTTCTGATAGTATTTACTTAGCAAGTAACTTCAATATCGTTAATGGTGTTAGAGCTGATGACGAATTTAATAGTGATACCATTATATATAATAGTAAAGAAGTCTTTATGTATACTAATGATAATTTCAACTTTCTTAGTAGAGATTGTTTAGGAAAAGCTAGTGTTAAATGTATAGAATCTAATGTATCGGATATTTTCTTAACACATCCTAAGAGATTTAAAGATAGTGTTTACGAAACAGATTTATATCTTTATACGATAAATATAGATATGTTAGGTATGCAGTATTACTACTGGACTAAAGAACAATTAAGTATGGAGATGGATACAGACCCAGCTAGGTTTGTTTACGAAGTAGTGCTTGTTAATGTTATAGAATCCATATTTACATCTAATATTGTTAATAGGATAATAAATTTAGCAGATGATATTTATGTAAAACCATTTGTTAATTATAATCCATTTACTATAAAAGATTTACATAAAAAAATAGACAGCATGTACCTATGGTATTTAAAGCATCTTAAAAAGAAAAGAGATCTTAATTATGTAGAAGTATTAAGTAATATACCACTTCTTACAGAAGGTACATTATACGAACATTTGATTATGACCGAACTTTATCTTAATAGGAGAACTAAATGGTTCTATATATTATCTAGACTTAATATAGTTAACTTTTTATTAAAAAACTTCTTTAGTAAAAAAGAAAAAGACTACCATAACGACATTATGATGGATTTTTCATATATGACAAGAAACAAATATCTCGTTACTAATAACGAAGTAATAAATAGTATACTAGAAAAAAAAGAAGATGAATTGAAACAAAATCTATTCCTCAGGAGTTAAAAAATGGATACTAATAAAGCAAATAGTATTGGGTTCGCTGGTAAAAATGATATAAGTAGAGCTGGCGATAATAATGAAGCTATGAAACATATTCTTAACGAAGTTCCTGTTACTATAACAGAACAAGAAGTTGACGAAATGAACAAAGAAATAGGATTAACAAAATACAACAGACCTACATCTAGATTAACATTAGCACTAATAAAAGCTGTTAATTATTTAAAAGTAAGATTTAACTAATGTCTGCTATACAGTATGGTATAAGCCACATCATGCGCAAGATACCAGCTGAAGTTTTACATCTAGCTTTTCTAAGGAAGGCTGATTACTTCAGTGTTAAGACTAGCTTAGAAAAACAGATATCTGATCTAGTTATAAGAAATGTTGTGTTAAAAGATACTAATATAGTTGGTGGTATGACAATAACTATTTCCTTAGAAAAATGTAATCTAACATACTACGAAAAAAATAGAACTGAACATAACTTGGTTATAACTGTACCATTCAGAGTTACTAATGGTAAAAAGATATTATCACCATTATCATTAGTAGATGATTTAGGTGGATCAAGTAGGTATAATGTTAGTAATAATTCTTTAATAAGTGCTATGAATAATAAAGTTAATCATGATGCGCATATAGGTTCTGGATTCGCTACTAGTAATCTTGAACTTATAGCTCCTAATACTATTTTAGTATATGAAGAGTGTGACTATTTAACTACAGGCTATCTTAAAGTCTTAGTAGAGAATAATGAAAACTTATCTAACATATCTCCTAAATCATATATTAATTTTGGTAAACTTTGCGTATTAGCAGCTAAACAATTCATTTATAATAAACTAGTTATAGACATAGATAAGGGTGTTCTCTATGGTGGGCATGAACTTAGTAAAATAACTGATATAATAAATAGCTATGAATCTGCTAGTGAAGAGTATGATACTTTTTTAGAAGAAAAGTGGATGAAAACTTTATTCGCTAATGATAAGCCAGCTATGAGTAATTTCCTTAAAGCTATGGTAAGTCCTACATAAAAAAAGAAAAGAACGTATAGAGTAGCTTTGCTACTCTATACGATTTCTTTAACCAACGATATGATAAGCTACTAATCTAGTAGGGGTATCATCTACTGGTGTTATTTCTGCGGCATCCAAAAGTTCATCTAACATATTGATCTTTTCTTCAACACCATCTATAGTTAAACTATCTGTATATAACATACCACAGCTTGTTAATACGGTAAAACTAACAACATCACCTAATCTAGCTATAGAGACAACGTCTTTTATTACGTGTATCTTATTAGCGTTATATTGCTCACATGCTTCTAATGTATCAACTGTTATTTCATCGACGATAGTATAGTAGTCTTCAGCCACTTCTTCTTCACCATCTTCTTCCTCTTCATAGCCAGCGTCATCTGAAAAACTTTGCATAACATCATCAAACTCAGCAGTTTGACCCTCTTTAAGTCTTATACACGCATAGCCATAGTTAAGTTCTATAAACGCCAAAAAGTCATCTTCACCATCTGATACTCCTATAACTATTTTAATTACACCACTATCAAAATTGATATCTTTATAAGTTATTGCCTCTCTAGAAAAGTAATCAAATATACTAATATCATATACAAAAGGCACATAATAAACGTTTTCTATATCCATATTAATTAATTTTTGTTTTAACTCATCATCTAGTAACTGCTCAGTTATAGGTACTTCTATGTAACCTAACGGACTATATAAAGTCATAACGCCATCAATCGTAACTACATGCACATAACCAACATCTTTACTAATGTTTTCTATATACTCTATAACATCATCGGCTTTTTTAAAGTCCATATCATACTCTTCATCTTTTTTATCTAACTCTTTTACTAACTCATAAAGTTTACTCCCAGCAACATCTAGACTATCGTATTTATTAACAAAAGCTTTTATAGCTGCTTTACTAACCGTGTTGATAGGTATAACTACATCTCTATTATCATCTATTTTAAACAAACACATAACACCATGTGGGTCGATCTTTATGCGTTTAAGGCCATCTATATTAAACTCATCATCATGTGCAATAACATCATATATTAAATAGTCCAATGGTTTTAATAAACCTAAATCAACACCGATAGCGTATAACTTAGTTAACTCTTGTTCGAAGATAACTTCCAGCCCTGATTCATATTTAACAACAATGATTTCATCACCATCTGGAGCTTTAACTCTTCTAACTTCTATATCTACAATAGCACCATGTCTATCTATCTTATTTAAAGCTTCGTATAATAACGGAGTTAAACTATCAGAACCTACCTCTTTTATCCCATCTTCATCTTTAACATGTAACTTAAGCATAACTGCTCCTTACTTTATTTAGTACTATAGTGTACTATGTTAATAATATATGATTATATATATTTTCATATAACATATACAGCTACTCTCTTATTCTTTAGATATAGTAGTATTTTTATATCTTAGATAGGTAGAGTTAACATAGTTGGTTAACTCTCATTCTCCCACACCCGCCCAAGCTATGTCGTTTAACCCCATTCTGGGCTTAGACCCTGCCCCTACTTTCCCCACTGTTCTAAGTAGTTGCTTAGTACGATCATGTCCAGTTACTTCCCCCATAACCCATCCCTTTCCAGAGACAGGTTATGAAGTACTTGTACATGTAATAAGAGTGGTCGCTATGGCTCTCATAACTAGATATCAGTGATCGCAACCTAACATGTCTCTGTCTATAAGAAGTTTATTAGATAGTTTAGATATGATTATCTTTCTTAGTATTTAAATCATATAACACATAGTTTAAGAAAAAAAAATAAGATACAACTATAAAGTAATAGTTGTAACTATTTCGAATAATGTTGCTATAGCCAGTGGTCCAACCACTAGCATAATTGTTTCTACTCGTAACATAACAAACTCCTTAGTGTTAGAGGTACAATCTAGGGTACTTAACTATTGTTATACCACCTTAATAATACATAAGTGAAATAGAATGGACGAATGCATGTAGCTAAAAATAAAAAAAAAAATAGAGAGTAGAATTAACTACTCCCTATAGATTATTTAAGATATAACTCTAGATACTTCATGATCGCTAATCTAGTCTTAGCAACCATAAAAAATTCACCTTTATGTACGAATGTTATTTTATTCTTAGGATCGCTGATATAATCTTCATCAACTTTTATAGCTCTACCACGCTTCTCGAAACTGCCTTCGGATTTGTTAACTGTCTGCGCCTGCCATGTGTCATCTGGTTCGTTATACCAAATGATAACATCTACGTTCTTTGGTATAGTTCCGTCACCAACTAACTTCTGCCAGCCTTTAGGGAAGTTATCGAACTCCAGAGCAATGAACTTTAAATCACTACTAGGTAATGTTTGGCCAGCATTAGCTACAGCTTCTCTAGTTGCCTTAAGATCTTCATTCTCTCTATCTAAAGATCTTATAATGGACATAACAGTTTCCATAGCCTTAAGGAACGCTGCCATATGTGTTCTATCATCACTATCATATGGTTCGTTCATATGGCGTATGATCCATGATAGTTCGCCTATAGAAGCTGGCTTAACTCCGATGTCATTATCATCAACCATTCTGATTATAGGTCCTAATGTTAACTTAAGGGCGTCATCGATAGCGCCTTCACTAACGAGCCAATCAAAAACCATACCTGCAGAAGCTCTTCCATCTTCCTCTTTAGTAAACTGATGGTGGTCAAATAACCCATTACTAGGGTCATACTTTCTACCAACATCAAATACCATACAGTATGTATTTTCATTATTGTATTTTTCCTGTAGCACTTCTCCAGAGTTTTTATTATAATCAACTCTAGAAAGTTTAGCATCTTTAAAGATGCTTAATTTCTCTACCAAAAAATATTGTAATAAACTAGCCGCTGTTACATCATCAGCGTGGAAACTTTTCCAGTGCGTTACCATGTGTAAATTATTAAAACCTTTTTCTTTTAATTCTCTTATAGTCATCTCTGACTCCTTTTTATATAAAATATTTAGTACATTGTACTATCTTAATAATATATAAGTGAAAATAATTCGATACTAATACTGCTACATATATGTAAAACTAACATATTTAACGTATACGGCATTTTCTTATTTAATTTAAGTAAATATATACATAACATATAAAAACTCCATATAGAGCAAATATACGTTAAAAATAAAAACAAGCCGCAGAACGCATCGCGATCTCGATCCTGCATTACATACGCTTCACTTAGTCTACACATACGTGTTCTCTTTTATAGGAATACTTACGTAGTCTCTAAACGTAGTAAGTATGTATTTTCTATAGTAGTT
>Ga0256828_1001569_pt1 | contig 14135 bp, 12 predicted proteins | sample CV88metaG_FD_185993 | JGI IMG/M metagenome (GOLD analysis project Ga0256828, IMG submission 185993) | Hydrothermal vent microbial communities from East Pacific Rise, Pacific Ocean - CV88 | ecosystem: Environmental > Aquatic > Marine > Hydrothermal vents | place: Pacific Ocean: East Pacific Rise...
AAGAGAATCTTCATTTGAAAGAGGTGAGAGTTTAAGCTTTATAAGATGTCGGCTTATAAGTTCTTGAGGTGTTAAAATCTCAAGGGCATTAAAATCAAATTCAACAATAGCATGCTCAACTAAACTCAAAAGTTCTTTTTGTAGTATATCTTTTGCAAGTGTTGTAGGTTTTATAATAATAATTTTTTGATGAGTATTATTTAATATTTCTACCATTGCTTTAAGAAGGAGAGTATGTGTTGCTCCACTTTTTTGAGGAGCTACTAAATTACTTATTTTAGGTAGAGGTGTATCTATAAATTTTCTTTGAAGTTTATTACAAAAGAAAAGTTTTTCATTATCAATAAGAGCATATTGAATAAAAAGATTTCCAAGTGTTGTATCTACATTATAGAGTTTTTCAAGAGAAGAGTTTAAAGAGAGCTTTTCTATAATATCTTCTTGTTTCATATCTTTAAAAATAATAGTATGTTTTGGAAGATGTTCTTGAAGTTCTTGTGGAAGTTTTTCATATTCTTCTAATGATATATTTTCAAAGAGAAGATAGTTTAATATAGGTACACCATCATGGTGTGTGAGTTCATTAAATTTTTGTTTGATAATCTCTTGCATATAAGAGTATGCAAGCGTATTTTCAGCTGGTTTAACAGTTTTTTCATCATTTGTTTTTTCTTCTTTTGCTATTGTAGCTGTTTGAAGTTCTTGAAATGACCATGATTTTACTTCAAATAAATAGAGCCCATAAGATGGATGAAAAAGTACAAGAGGAAGTGTGTATTTTTGTTTATGATGATAAATTGTAATATCATTAAAAACAAGTACATCAGTTTGTTCTTCAAGAGAAAGAAGTGTTGTTATAATAGCAGGCGTTTCTGCTTCTGTTTTTTTTGAAAAAAAAGAAAAAGGTGAAAGTTTCATGAAATTGTGAAGGGGTTACACTACCACAGAAGTGGTAATGTAAAAATTATTTGCCAGCAGCAACACGGTCTTTAAGACCTTTTCCAGCTTTAAACTTAGGAACCATTTTGTCTTGAGTTGTATATGTTTTATCTGTTCCTGGAACTTTACCACTTTTCCCTTTTTGAAGAGCAGCGTTAAAGCTACCAAAACCAACTAAAGAAACATCTTCTTTACTTACTAGTGCTTCTGTTACAGCTTCTGTAAAAGCTTTAATAGCATTTTCTGCTTCTACTTTAGTTTTGTACTCACCATGCTTTTGTACTAATTCTACGAATTGAGCTTTGTTCATAAATATACCCTTGGTTTTAATTTTTTCCGAATTTTTCTTCACACTTGCAAATGAAGGAATTCAGCTAGAGATACTTTATAGTTTATTTGCTTAAATTTTTCTTCTTTTTGAAAAAAAAGCTTATTTTTTTCATTATTTAGTCCTAAAATGTACCTATTTTAGGTGGTTTGAAGAATTTTATTCGAGTAAATCACTATAATCATATTTTGTGAAATTTAAATAAAGTTTCCCATTTTGTTTCATAAGACGGATATCACTACCATAAGCTGCTAAAAATCTTTTTTTGATGATTTTTCTCTGTTGAGGTTCAAGATCTAAAGTTTTTAGATATTCTTTAAGTTCAACAACTTCTTCTTTTTGAGGTTCTTCAATGGAGATTGTTTGCACATCATGTACAGTATGATTGTGCGTCTCCTTTTGCTCATTTATAAGTTTTGTATTGATAAGTTCTATAATAGTTCGAAGTTGTTCATCTTTTGTGTTATAAACTTTTTCTATTTTTTGCATCTCATCACGAAGCATCTGTTCTTTATCATCAATGAGTTTATCTATTTTTGCTTCAAGTTGTATAATTTTCTCTTTAAGTTGTTGGTTCTCTTTTTGGTAAAGAGCAAGGACTGTTGCAACAGTTGTTTTTTGTTTATGAGGCATAGGAAGGTTCTCTTGTTGTGTTTGTTTTTTTTCTTTTTTTAGAGATGTTGGAACAACTATATAGATAGTGCCATCTTCTTTGATATATTGGAGTTGTTTTGCTTTTATTTTTGAGAGAATTATCTCTTTTGACATTTTAAAATGTTTTGCAAATTCAGCAACTGTTAATCTCATCATCTTCCTTGATTCAGATATATTTTTGGAGGGATAATTATAGCTGATTTTCTTAACCAAATAAGATAACCTTTTTTTTCTTGAGAGTGTTTGTCTTTAAAAGAGTAAGCGCTTGAATGTTTAAATCCCATTTGTGCTAAAAGTTGTTCATAGTCTTTGTGGCGATTTAAAAAAATACGGAAATGTTCAAAAGCATTTTCAGAGATAGTAACAGTTGAAATAGTATAATTTTTATGTTCTAAAAATCTGGCACAGTCATTTAAACCATCACCAATAAAATTGTTGTTATCTAAAATATCTTTAAAACTATGAATATATCCTGTATGTACAGCGATGCGAATACCATTAAAATAAGTATATTTTTTAGAAATTTGATCCGAGAAGTGGTTGAAACTTAATGCTAAAATAGCACCATAACCTTTAAACTTAGGGTTTAAAATACAGTAAAATCCATCTCCTGTTGATATAAATCCTTCGATAAGATGGGAAAGTTTCATATGAGAACTTGAGAGAATTTTTCGAATAACTCTACGAAAACTTTTTGTTAAAAAAGTAACAATTTCGAGCTGTTGATCTATTTCAAGTTTTGAGAAGTTGATAATATCAATTAAAATGATGTCAGTATAGAGTGCTTCTTGTTTTTGCATAGACTCCTCTTTCTCTTATTAAGAAGGGTAATTTTAGCATAAAGTTGTTTTAAATGAAGTATATAATATAATTTCTAAATTAAATTTTTTGGGGATTGCTATGAGTAAAGGTATCTTAGATATTGTAAAACCTGGTGTTTTATTTGGTGAGGATGTTTTAAAAGTATATGAACATGCTAAGAAGGAAGGTTTTGCTATTCCTGCTGTTAATGTTGTGAATACAGAATCATTAAATGGTGTTCTAGAGGCTGCAAAAAAAGCAAATTCACCGGTTATTATTCAGTTTAGTAATGGTGGTGCACAGTTTTATGCAGGTAAAGGTTTAAGTAATGAAAATGAAAGAGCAGCTATTTTAGGAGCTGTGAGTGGTGCTATTCATACACATATGATGGCTGAAGCTTATGGTGTACCTGTTATTTTACATACTGATCATGCGGCAAAAAAATTACTTCCTTGGATTAATGCGCTTTTAGAGGCGGGAGAAAATTACTATAAAACTCAAGGAAAACCACTTTTTTCTTCTCATATGTTAGATCTTTCAGAAGAGCCTTTAGAAGAAAACATTGGTATCTCTAAAGCTTATTTAGAAAGAATGTCAAAAATTGGTATGCATATAGAGATAGAACTTGGTGTAACAGGTGGAGAAGAAGATGGTGTAGATAATACAAATATTGATAATGCTCTTCTTTATACACAACCTCAAGAGGTAGCTTTAGCATATAAAGAATTAAGTGAAGTATCACCAAATTTTACAATTGCTGCTTCATTTGGTAATGTACATGGTGTTTATAAGCCAGGGAACGTGCAACTTACACCAAAAATTTTAGACAATTCTCAAAAATATATTCAAGAAACAATGGGTACAGATGAAAAACCTGTTAACTTTGTTTTTCATGGTGGTTCTGGTTCTTTACCTGAAGAGATTAGTGAAGCTATCAGCTATGGTGTTATTAAAATGAATATCGATACAGATACTCAGTGGGCTACATGGAATGGTGTTAAAAACTATGTTGAAAAATATCATGATTATCTGCAAGCACAAATCGGCAATCCTGAGGGTGAAGATAAACCAAACAAAAAATACTATGACCCTAGAAAATGGCTTCGTGCTGGTCAAGAATCTTTAGTTGAACGTGTTATCCAAGCATTTAAAGATTTAAACGCTATGGATAGAAACTAGTCATTCCCTTTTTGGGAATGTACCTCTTTATGAATATCTTCAAGAGACTCTAAATGAGGGTTTTGAGCATAATGTTTGTTTAAAAGCTGATGGAGTTTATTGAGGTTAAATCTCCAGTGTCTCTCTTTATCAAACTCTTCGTGAGCTACCATTTTTTCAAATAACTCTTTATCATTGAGAAACTCCTTTGATTCTTGAATAACCTTATACATGTGTTCTACAAGATACTGGTGCGCATCTTCCCCTGTATCATCATCTTCCAATGTCCTATTAACAAGAAACGGGTACATTTTCCAAATACTCAGTGCTGTACCTGCTACAAAAGCTATCATCATCCATGTTGAAGTTGAAATTTCCATTTTTATCCTTTTAGTTTGACCAGTTAGGTTCTATATTACCTTCACCGGCATTTTTCATAAAATTAGTATGTTCTATGACAGAAGATACATCCCAGTCACTTAAATCATGATTTGCGAAGTTCTCTGCATTGTAAAACATACTTTCCATAGTTACAACTTTTGAAGTGTTCCATCTACTAATATTTTGATTAAAAGATACTGCTCCATAAAACATACTACTCATGTCTATAACATTTTCTGTATTCCAATAACCAATAGATTGGTCGAAATCATTTGCATATTTGAACATAGCTGACATATCAGTTACTTGTGTTGTATCCCATTTTCCTATATCTTGGTTAAAAGATGTCGCACCATAAAACATACCTTTCATTGTTGTCACATTTGCTGTATTCCACTCCCCTATATCTTGGTTAAATAATGGAGCATCTTTAAACATATAGTACATATCTGTTACATTTTCAACATTCCATTGTGAGATGTCACCATTAAAATTTTGAGCATTATAGAACATATTATTCATATTGACTACATTTGATGTGTCCCAATTCTGCAGGTCTTGGTTAAAGTCTGTAAGATTTTTAAACATACTACTCATATCAGTAACTTTAGATGTATTCCAATTATTAAGTTGACTGTTAAAAGGGAATGCATCTTTAAACATTGAAGCCATATCTGTAACATTTTGAGTATTCCAAAGTGAAATATCTTGATTAAAGTTATTTGCACCATAAAACATACTATTCATATCAGTTACATTTGAAGTATTCCAACTTCCTATGTCTTGGTTAAAACGAAGTGCTCCTTTAAACATAGCATTAAGTGTTTGGACATTGGAGAGATCCCATGCCCCTAAATCTTGATCAAATGCAGCTGCATTATAAAACATAGAGTGCATATCTATAACTTGTGCTGTATTCCATTGGGAAATATCTTGGTTAAAGTGGTAAGCATCTTTAAACATACTTCCCATATCAGTAACATTTTTTGTATCAAAATTTTCTATATTTTCATTAAATGCTTCAGCTCCGTAGAACATTGAATTCATATTTGTAACATGAACTGTATTCCAGTTGTGAAGTGTTTGGTTAAAGTGAGTAGCATTTTTAAACATTGAGTACATATTTTCTACGTTACTTACATCCCAATTTTCAACACTTCCATTAAAGGAGGTTGCTCCATAAAACATACTGTTACATTTGCGAGCGGTTGTTATATTCCAATCACCAATATTTTGATTAAATACAGGATTGTTTTTAAACATACTTTCAAATGTTTCTACATTTGATGTATTCCATGTTCCTATATCTTGGTTGAAAGAAGAAGCATTATAAAAAACTCCATACATATCGATAACTGATTGTGTATTCCATTCATTTAAAGGTTGGTTAAATACAGGGTTATCTTTAAATAAAGAATTCATATTTTCTACCTTTGAAACATCCCAAAGGTTAATATTTTGATTAAATACAAGAGTTCCATTAAACATATTGTTCATATCAATGACTTGTGCAGTATTCCATTGTCCTATATCTTGGTTAAAAGAGAGAGCTGATTTAAACATATATGCCATATTTTTGACAGAAGATGTATTCCATTGTCCTATATCTTGGTTAAAAGATATTGCTCCATAAAACATAGAACTCATATCTTCTACACTTGAAGTATCCCAAGTTCCTATATCTTGATTAAAATTAAGTGCATCTTTAAACATATTGTTCATACTTTTGACAATAGAAAGGTTAGGTACTCCTTCTTCAATATTGTTAAAGTTATTACACCCATAAAAAGCACCTTGCATACTCGTCCATTCTATGGCACCCCATTGTTTGATGGCAATGAGTTTGTCTTTATCTCCTTCATTATTGAAGTATATTCGAGGAAAGCCCGTTGCATTATGAGAATTGTCAAAGATAACAACTTCATATGTTCCAGCTGAATCATACTCACATGTATAATCACCTGATGTTGCATTTGATTCAAAAATACCATCATTATCACAGTCAACATTATAATTGTAACCATCATCTTTTGTTGGTATTGTAAACTGAGTAGAAGAACTTGAACCATTATTGTCAGTTTTGATTTCCATAATGAAGGCTTCATGAATAATATCAGTAATAGTAATGTCTAGTGTTTGAGAGACATTATGTTCTCCATCGCTCAGTGTAAGTGAAACTTCATATATACCATTATTATCATTGTCAAGAGGTTCTTCATAATCTGGTGCTTCATTAAAAAAGAGTGTACTTGTGTTTGTATCAATGTTAAATAGAGAGGCATCCTCACCACCTGAAATAGACCACGTTAAACTATCTTTGTCTACATCATTTCCAGTGAGTTGCACAACTTTAGAGTAGGACTCTGGTAGTGTAATGTTAGTTGGTGTGGTACTTGATGGTGGTGTATCGTTGTAATTAAGAACAGAGACAAGAAGTGTTTTTGTATCAGTATGTATTGAATCTGTTACTTCAACGCTAACTTCGTATGTATTATCGTGGTTATTGTCTTGAGGATTTTCAAAATCGGGTGCTTCTTCAAAATAAAGTTTTCCATCATCACTAATTGTAAAGAATGTTTTATCATTACCACCAGAGAAAGACCAATGCAGAGTGTCACCATCTAAATCTTGGGCTGTTAGTTGAGTTATATATGTTTCATTTTCTAAAATTGTATAGTTCGCATCGCTTGTTATTATGAGGTTTTCTAAGGCAATATCACCTACATGTATATTTTCAATAAGTTGAGAAAGTTGCTCTTTGTACTTTTCTTGTAACATAGGTTTATAAGATGGTCTTGAATATACAAGAACATCTCTTGTATCAATTTTCCCGTTACTATCTATATCTGTTACAATAGTTTGAGCATATTGATCCATAAGTGCTTTTAATTGTGTTGTATTGAGGTCTGTGTGTAAATCCCTTTGAACAAGTTCATATAAGATTTCACTCGCAATTGTTACTTTAAAGTTTGTACCAGCATATTGAATATCTTCAGTTGTTGCTAGTGCATGTATAGTACCAAGATTTATTGTATAGTTTTGATCTAAAATACCATCATCATTATAATCCCAATCTTCACCACCTTCTACACTAAAAAGGTAAAAGTGATTTGGTTGAAACTCTTCTAAATGAGTATAAAAATGTCCAATTTCATCGAGTGTTTCAGAAGAAGAAGTTTTTTCTTTCCATCGAAGAGAAAAAGAACCATCTTCTTGCATCTCAAAAATAGAAACATTGGCATTTGCTAAATTACCAAGTTGAGCAATTGCTTCACCTGGTTTAACTGTTGACTCTTGAGGTGTTTGTTCAGTAGGGGCAGAAGCAACAGAGTCATCCATACAACCATTGAATAAAAAAAGAGGGAGTATACAAAGTGAGATTTTTTTTAGATTTGTAATCATAAAATTACCTTAAAAATATAGTTAATAGTTTCAATTGTAGTGTAATTTAGATAAAATTGCATTTATGAATGATAAAGTTTTTACAAAACCGATAAAAAAACAGTTTGAATTTGATGAAGAAGTAGCAGTAGTCTTTGATGATATGCTACAAAGAAGTGTACCTTTTTATAAAGAGAGCCAAAAAATCACAGAATTTTTTGTACTAAAAAACTTACATGTAAATGGTATTTTATATGATTTAGGGTGTTCTACAGCATCTCTTTTACTTAATATTCATCGTAAGTTGGAAGTAGATGCTACTTTAGTAGGGTTAGATAATTCTGAGGCTATGTTACAACAAGCTCAAAAAAAGATAGAAGCTTATGGTGCTGCTATTGAAGTGAAAAATGCAGATATTTTGGAGTATGAATATAAACAGGCTGATGTATTTATAAGTAACTATACTTTACAGTTTATTCGTCCGCTTGTGCGAGAAGAACTTGTGAAAAAAATAGCTTCTTCCTTAAAAGAGGAGGGTGTTTTTATTTTTAGTGAAAAAGTGATTTCCCACCATCCAAAACTCAATAAAGATTTAATAGAATGTTATTATGATTTTAAAAAAGAGCAAGGATATAGTGAGTATGAAATTATGCAAAAAAGGGAAGCATTAGAAAATGTTCTTGTTCCTTATAGTGAAGAGGAAAATATCACAATGGCAAAGAATGCAGGTTTCCGTCATTGTGAAGCAATTTTCCGTTGGGCAAATTTCGCAACATTTATAGCTATCAAGTAGTTACCAAACATTTCCCTGTGGAGGTGCTTTTTTAACCTTAAAAGCATCACCCATCTTTTTGTATGTAATGATATCATCATCACCACATTTCTTGTGATAGTATCCTTGTAAATCATAGTATTCTTTACAGTCACTATAGTATTTAAGTGAAACCCCATGTTTATTTAAACAACCTGAGAAAAAAAGTGTACATGTAAGGAAAAAAAGTGCTGTTTTCATCATTATACCTTGAATGTTTCTTTTGTTTTACATAGGTCTGTTAAAAAACACTCTTCACATTTTGGATTTTTTGCTGTACATATATAACGACCAAAAAGAACCATCCCTTGATGTAGGGCATGTAAATCATTTTTAAATTTTTTTACTAAAGTAGCTTCTGTCGCTTTTGCTGTTTTGTCATCACTAAGCCCTAAACGGTGTGCGACACGAAAAACATGGGTATCTACAGCCATAAGATTTGCACCTGTGTATTCTATCATAACAACATTAGCAGTTTTTTGCCCAACACCAGCGAGTGTTTGAAGCTCTTTTTCATCCATAGGTATCTCACCATTATAGACTTCGACAACTCTTTGTGCCATTTTTATAATATTTTTTGCTTTGTTATTAAAAAAAGAGCAGCTGCGAATAAGCTCTTTCACATCTTCTATATCAGCTTTTGCTAGAGCATAAACATCAGGATACTTCTCAAAAAGAGCTGGTGTGATGAGGTTTACTCTTTTATCTGTACATTGTGCTGAAAGGGCAACAGCGATGACAAGCTCATAGGCATTTTTATATTCAAGCTCAGTTACAGCATCACTGTATCGCTCAACAAATCGTTTGTGTATTTCTGAAATCTCTTTTTTCGTTGCTTTTTTCATAAAAGCGATTTTACCCTTTTTTTGTGTTATAATCAAAGCAATTACTTTTAAAAAAGGCAAGATTATGGGTTTATTTTCATTTTTACGAGGAAAAAAAGAGCAGCCAAGTATCACAGAAACTTCACAAAATGAGCTCGACTATGTTTCTTACTTAGATAGAGAGTTCTTTAAATATAATGTTGATAAAAATAAGATTATGACATTATGTTTTTTAAACTCAGAAGGATGGATATGGGCAAATAGACGCTTTTTAGATACTATGGGTTATTTTGATATTCGTGACTTTACAAGGGAAAATGACTCTATTCGTGATATCTTTTTAAATGAGAGTGAAGAAATATTTACTGAATCGGAAAAGAATTGGCTTGATTACATTAAAAAGTATAAGCATGATGGTCACATAGTAAGTATGGGGACAAAAGATGATGATATGATTATTGTAAGAGTTACATGTAGCTTATACCCTCGTAATCATGATATCTATATTTTAGAACTTGAAGATATAACTCAACTACATAAAGCTGAGTTTAAAGCAAAAGAGATAGAAAAGCTAAAAACAAAATTTTTGGCAAATGTTGGTCATGAGTTTAGAACTCCAATGAATGGTATTTTAGGGTTCTTAGAGCTTATGCGTCAAACAAATCTAGATAAAAAGCAACTTGAATATGTAGATATGATTAGCCAGTCTTCAAAAAGTTTAATGAATAATATAGAAGCATTATTAAACCTTTCTCAGCTTCAAGGTGGTCGTATGGAGCTTAATAAAGAGGAAGTAAACCTTTTACCGTTAATGGAAAAACTTGCGTATGAAGCATATAAATATGGTCAAACAAAAGGGGTGAAAGTATTAAGTTTCATTGATCCTAAAATTCCACAAAAAGTAGAAGCAGACAGTGCAAAAATTATTCAGGTTATGCAAGCTATTACAAATAATGCAGTGAAGTATATTCCTCGTGGGGGAAGGGTTATCATTGAAGTTAAACTTTTAAAACGTGCTCAAAATGGTGACTGTACTATAAGCTTTGGTGTTAATGATAATGGTAAAGGGATACCTCAAGAACAAATCACTTTTATAAATGAACCATTTACTGCAGGGAACCATGCTGATGAAAGACTTGGTGTTGGCTTGAGTTTATCTCATGGTCTTGTAAGTTTAATGGGTTCAGATCTTCGTATAAAAAGTGAAGAGGGGATGGGAACTTATGTTAATTTTGTCTTAGATTTTAAAGCAACAAAAGGTCAAAACTTTAAAATGATGCCTAAGAAAAATGTAAAAGTTTTACTTCTTGATCAAACAAAAGTTGATGAAGCAAACTTTTTATCTATATACTTACGCTCATTTGCGATAGATGTTACAAAATCAAATGTTATTGATGAACATATCTATGATGGTATAGATGCTCTTTATATTGTAGCAAATCAAGATGAGTCTTCATGGATGTTAGAGTTAGGTACCTTTAGTAAAAAAGTACCTGTTACAATGCTTTTAGAAGAGGATGAAGTGTTAAAAACACGTTTGAGTCATATTGTAGATAGTGTTGTAAGAAAACCACTTCTTCCAAGTAAAATTGCAAAACATATTTCTACTCTTCATAGTTATAATGTAAGTGTGGCAGATGAAAAAGAAAATAAACTAGAACTTTCAAAAGAGATAAAAGTTTTAGTTGTTGAAGATAACTTGATTAATCAACGACTTATTCAAATTATACTACAGCAGTATGATATCTCTGTATCTATCTCTTCAAATGGATTAGAAGCACTTGAGATGTGTAGTAAAAATAGATACGATTTGATTTTTATGGATATAGATATGCCACAAATGAATGGTATTGTGGCAACACAAAAAATAAAAGAGATGATTATGGGTAAATATAATGTACCTATCATTGCTTTAACAGCGATGGCAATGGAGGGTGATAAAGAGATGCTTCTAAAAGAGGGGCTTGATGATTATCTTTCTAAACCATTTACAAAAGAGAAATTAGAATACATTTTAGATAAATATCTTGGTGTAAAAGTATAAATAACCATATCGTTTAATAACTATTAATATATTCACATTAAACTTTTGGCAGTAACAATAATTTCAAAGGAAAATCTAATGAGAAAAGTGACACATTTAATCTCAGCGATGCTACTAACTGCAACAGTTGCTTCTGCACAGACATTAGTAACAGTAAATGGCAAAGCTATTACACAACAAGATGTTGATACAGAGCTTATGCAGGCAACGCAAGGTCGTTTTAATCAACTGCCAAGAGATCGTCAAGACCTTTTTAGACAACAGGTATTAAAACAGCTTGTTGGTAAAGAGCTTATTTATGATGATGCAAAAAAATCAGGTATAACAAACTCTGCTGAATATAAATCAGAGTATAAAAAGCTTGAAGAGAGAATGAAAAAAGAGTTAGCTATTCAAGTATGGCAAAAGAAAGTACTTGATGGTATTAAAATCTCTCAAAAAGAGTTAAAAGATTATTACAATAAAAATAAAGATGAGTTTAATGAAAAAGAGACTGTTCATGCTCGTCATATCTTAGTAAAATCAGAAGCTGAAGCACAAAAAATTATAAATGAACTAAAATCTTTAAGTGGTCAAAAACTCAAAGAAAAATTTATAGAATTAGCAAAGAAAGATTCTACTGGTCCAAGTGCACCAAATGGTGGTGATTTAGGTTACTTTGCACAAGGACAAATGGTTCCAGCTTTTAATGATAAAGTATTTTCTATGAAAGTAGGAACAATTACGAAAAAACCTGTAAAAACTCAATTTGGATATCATATTATCTATTTAGAAGATAAAAAACCAGCAATGACTCGTAAGTTTGATGAGGTAAAAGGTTTTATTGAACAACGTTTAAAAATGGAAAAATTTAAATCTGTTATGAAACAAAAAATGGATGAACTCCAAAAAAAAGCAAATATTCAGTAAGTAAGGCTTTATAGATGCTTGTTTCTCCCATTACATCATTAAAGATAGATGGGAGAGATTTTTATATAAAAAGAGATGATCTTTTTGACCCTTATCTCTCAGGTAATAAGTACCGAAAACTTCACAAACTTTTACAAACACCTTCTCATTCATTAAATACTATTATCTCTTATGGTGGAACACAGTCTAATGCTATGCTTGCTATTGCTGCGATGTGTCAACAAAAAGGGTGGCAATTTCTTTACTATACAAAACCTCTTTCAAGTTACCAAAGAGAACATCCAAATGGAAACTATGCACTTGCTCTTTCTTTAGGAATGGAACATAAAGAGATAGAGTATACTCTTTATAAAGATTTTATAGCTTCTTTACGACTTAATCTTGATGCAAAAACTTATATTGTAGATCAAGGGGGTGCTGATAAAAGTGCGCAAGAGGGGTTAGATGTTCTTGCTCAAGAGATTCGTATGCAAAAAGAGCAAGGGGAGATACCAAAAGAGGTATTATCTCTTGCAACTCCTTCAGGTACAGGAACAACAGCACTCTATCTTGCACAAACACTACCTGAGTACACAGTGTATACAACACCACTTATAGGAGATAAAGAGTATCTACAAACACAAATGGAATCTTTAAGCCCACTTCCTAGTAACCTGATTATTTTAGAGAGTGAGAAAAAATATCGCTTTGCTAAACCCTACAAAGAGTTTTATGATATCTATACAAAACTCTTACATGTAGGTGTGGAATTTGATCTACTTTATGCTCCTCTTATGTGGCAAGAACTTCTAATGCAAACAAAAGAACCACTTTTGTATATACATAGTGGTGGTGTGAGTGGGAATGCTACAATGTTAGAAAGATACAATAGAATGTTACAAAAGTAGCATTTCTCCTTTTAAAAAAAGAGTACAATACCACCAGAAAAAAAGAATAAGGATTGAAAAATGAGTAATAATATTTTTGAAAAACTAACACATAACATGACAGAATCGATAGAAAGTGCAGTATCTTTAGCACTTCATAATAAAAATCAAGAAGTGACACCTATACACTTTTTATGGGCACTTTTAACAAACTCTGATTCGGTACTCAATCAGATGTTTAATAAAATGGGGATTGATAAAGTAGCGATGGAGCTTGACATCAAATCTCAAGCTGAAAAATTACCAAAATCTTCAAATGTTACAAAAGAGAGTATCAAGCTTTCTCATGAGTTTGTAAGAACTCTACAAAATGCAGAAGGGCTTATGGCTAAAAATGGTGATAGTTACCTTGCGGTAGATACATACATCTTAGCAAATTTACAAACACCACCATTTTCTGAGATACTTCCAAAGTATGTAGATGTAATGGAACTTGCCAAAGAGCTTGAAGCTGCTCGTGGTGGAGCAAAAATCGACTCTCAAAGTGCTGATGAGACGCTAGAGTCACTTGACAAGTATGGAATTGACTTAACAAAAGAAGCAGCAGAGGGAAAACTTCCTCCTGTTATCGGGCGTGATGAAGAGATTGCAAGAACGATGCAAATCTTGATTCGTAAAACAAAAAACAACCCTATGCTTTTAGGTGAACCAGGGGTTGGTAAAACAGCACTTGTGGAAGGTCTTGCTCAGAGAATTCACTCAGGTGATGTACCAACATCACTGCAAAACAAACGCCTTATTGCACTTGATATGAGTGCACTGATCGCTGGAGCAAAATATAGAGGTGAATTTGAGGACAGATTAAAAGCTGTTATTGATGAAGTAAAAGAGAATGGGAATATCATTCTTTTTATTGATGAGATTCACACTATTGTAGGTGCTGGAGCGAGTGAAGGTAGTATGGATGCTGCAAATATCTTAAAACCAGCACTTGCTCGTGGTGAGCTTCATACTATTGGGGCGACAACACTTAAAGAGT
>Ga0256828_1001570_pt1 | contig 14135 bp, 9 predicted proteins | sample CV88metaG_FD_185993 | JGI IMG/M metagenome (GOLD analysis project Ga0256828, IMG submission 185993) | Hydrothermal vent microbial communities from East Pacific Rise, Pacific Ocean - CV88 | ecosystem: Environmental > Aquatic > Marine > Hydrothermal vents | place: Pacific Ocean: East Pacific Rise...
GCTTCCCAACCATGAAACCATTTTTCATTAAAACTTTCAATTATGCTATCAAGTAGGTCTTTTTCTTCATCTCCTCCATGTGCTCCTCTAGGGTTTGGGTTTTGTGGTTCAAGTTCTGCTCCACTTTCATCAAGTCCTATATTTACACCAAGTTTTACTCTTTCTAAGCCATAAGTAGATAAATCAACAGAGTTTAGTAGTTCATCAAGCTTATCTTTATCAGGGTCTTTTATAATAAGTTTTGGTATTAAAAATTTCAAAAACCAAAATAGCTTTTCCCAACCAATAATTTCATAAGGCATAATAGAACTCATCTGTCCATATATTTTTACAAACTGTTTAGCTTTGATTTTATAGTCTGGTTTTTCATCATCATCGAATTCAAGTTCATTATTAAATCTATTAGCTGCTTTGTCTATGATAGGTGAGAGTTTACTTGCATCTACCCTTTTAAAATACTTTTCAAAAAACTCATCTACTTCACTTTGTTCATAAATACCTATATCATCAAGTGTGCTTTTAAGCTCATGAAGAACATTTATGTCTGTAGCTTCACTAAGAGTTGTAGAGGTATAAAATGGGTCAAAAGAGGCTTTAATATCCTCGACTTTATTGTAAAAGTCAAGGATAAAGAGATCTTCTGTTTTTTTACCATATTTTGGAGCTGAACGATTAAGTCTAGATAGTGTTTGTACTGCTAATACTCCTTGTAATTTTTTATCAACATACATAACACAGAGTTTTGGTTGGTCAAACCCTGTAAGAAATTTATTTGCAACAACAAGTAATCTGTACTCATCACTATCAAATTTTTCTGGAATATCTTTAGATGCAAAATTGTTTATACTATCTTCTGTATATTCAATACCTTTTATCTCTTTTTTTCCTGAAAATGCGATAATCACTTTAAAAGGATTTCCAAGTTCTTCTAGCTTTTTAACGATAGCCTGATGATAAACTATTGCTGTTTCAATATTAGAAGTTACAACCATACCTTTTGCTTTACTTTTGAGCTTTTTCTTTTTCACTACATTGTTGATAAAATGCTCTAACATAATATCAACTTTTGTAGCTATGGTAGATGGATTTTTCTCTACAAAACTTCTTAATTTTTTTTGAGCCTTTTTAGTATCAAAGAGCGGATTATCTTGGATTGATTTTTCTATCTCATAGTAGCTTTTATATGTTGTATAGTTTGCAAGTACATCAAGGATAAATCCTTCTTCTATAGCTTGTTTCATAGAGTAAAGATGAAATGGTTTAAAGCTTCCATCTTCTTGTTTTGTTCCAAATTTTTCAAGAGTAGTATTTTTTGGTGTAGCTGTAAATGCAAGGTAAGAAGCATTACCTTTCATTTTCCTACTTTTCATTATCTCTAAAACAATCTCTTGTGCATCCATTTCCTCATCATAGTCTTTTTTGCCCATTGCTTCATTCATTTTTGAGTGTGCTGTTCCACTCTGACTTGAATGAGCTTCATCAATAATCACTGCAAATCTTTTATCACTAAGATCTGCTATACCATCAACAATAAATGGAAATTTTTGAATAGTAGTTATAATGATTTTTTTACCATTTTCAAGACTTGTTTTAAGCTCACTTGAACTATATGCAGGTGCAACTATATTTTTTATCTCACTAAAACTTTTTATATTTTCTCTTAGTTGTTTATCAAGTAGTTTTCTATCTGTTACAACAATTACACTGTTAAACAGAGGTGTCTCTTCATCTTTATAATATGTTTCTATAAGCTGATAAGCACTCCATGTGATAGAATTTGATTTTCCACTTCCTGCACTGTGTTGTATAAGGTATGTTTTACCAACTCCATTTTGAGATATATCTGCTATAAGCTTTCTTACAACATCAAGTTGATGATACCTTGGGAAAAACAGTGTTCTACTATTTAACTTATCACTCTCTTTTCCTCCAAGTCTCACAAAGTGTTGGATAATATTTGCCAAAGATAATTTACTAAATATTTCCTCCCAAATATAAGCTGTTTTGTGTCCGTTTGGATTTACTGGATTTCCAGCTCCGTGATTGTTTCCTTTGTTAAATGGCAAGAAAAAAGTTTTAGCACCTTCTAGCTTAGTTGTCATATATGCTTCATCTTCATCTATTGAAAAATGCACTATACATCTAGCAAAATTGTATATCAAATCTTTTGTATCTCTTTGTTTATATTGATTTATACCATGAAATTTTGCATTTTGACCTTGTGATATTTTTTTTAGCTCTATTGTAATAATAGGCAAACCATTGATAAATATAACCATATCTGGTTTTTGATTTTGTTTTGTAACTACCTGCCTTGTAATACTAAATTGATTTGAAGCAAATCGTTTTTTTATTTCATCTCCACTTGAAACTAATGGTGCAACATAAAAAAAGTCAAAGTGAGCATCTTCTACATCAAGACCTTTTTTAAGAATCTTTAGTATTCCATATTTTTTTATCATCTTATCAAGTCGTTGGATTACTTTTAGCTTATAGTTAGCATCCCTTTTAAGTTTGTCTAATTCATCTGCTTGAGAAGATTGCAAAAAATCCCAAAATCTCTTTTCATCAATAGCATACTCTTTATTAAAATCACTATTGAAACCTTTGATAAATCCTTGCTCTAGTAGAGATTTTTCAATGCTACTCTCTAATGCTTCTTCGTTTGTTTGGCTCGTCATTATTGTTCCTTTTTGCTACTATGTTCTTTATCCGTTATCCCATCATAAAAATATTCCAAAATATATAAATCAAATTCATCAAATAGAGTGACTTTATCTTTGATATAATCAATACCTAATTCATTAAACTTATCAATTATTCGATGTATATTTAACTCTTCATTTTCAAAATTAATCACACCTGAAAGATGAATTTTTTTTGATAACATTCTTGGTAAACCATATTCTTCAAGTTGATATACTACTGAAGGTAAAAAAGCGTGAGATATTTTTGAAATAAATGGTGAAATGTCAATATGTTTATCTTTAAATATTATTTTTTGTAGAATATTTACATCAGATAATAAAGCAGAAAGTTTAAAAGTTACATTTCGTTCAAGCTGAAAAAACATATCAACTTCTATAGATTCACGAGAAAGGTAAGATAATAATTCAGGAATTGATTTAGTCCAATTGAAAGATAATATTCTAGTAAAATAAACAAAGCTAGAATACTTAATATCCCATTTTCCTGCTTGTAATTTAATTACTTTATATAAAGGGTTTTCCCAATTTTTATTACTATCACTGTTTAAATGTGATAGTCCATTCCATGAGTGAGGATTTTCTGCCATATCAATAGCAATTTCTTCTACTAGCTCCCTATTAGACTGGAAAGCATTTTCTTTAATAAGCTTATCATAAACCTCTTTACCAAGAATAGTGTACATATTTTCTTTATGTTCAATTATTTTAGAGATTTGTTCTTTTGTTAAATCATTTTTATACTCTTGCTCGTCTACATCAGGAATAGTATTCTCAGGAAATTCTATTGTTAATTGAGTGGTGTCTTCAACTGGTGGTTTATCAAACAAGTAAACATGTCCAACAAAGTGCTTAAACATTCGACCACTTCTACCAATAATATTTTTATAAGTAAAACTATTTAATTTGTTAGTTCCATTTCGATTTTTCCAAACTATTACATTTTGAGCAGATGTATTAACTCCCTCGATAATAGATGAAGTAGAAACTAAATTGTTTAGACCTTCTTCATCTTCAAACATTTTAATTTGTATTTGACTTAATGAACGATGGAGTCTACCATTGTGAATACCTAAGCCTCTTTTTACTACTTTTGGTAAATTCCAATCTTTTGTATAGTTTATAGTTAGCCATTTTGCAAAAAGTTTTAATTTTTCAGAATCACTTTTTATGAAATTATTTTGAATTAATTCAGATACAGTATTTATTTCTGTATATGTTCCTGCATATATTAATGTTTTGGTATTGTTATGTTCCTTAAGTATTTCAATAAGTTTTTCATTTTTATTATCTGCGGTTATTTCTTTATACACATCATGTCTTGATAAATAAACAGTATTAAAAGTAAAAGGCATAAATTCCATATCTTCTGTAAACAAATTAGAACTTAATTTTTCAATATTTGGAGCTAAATAATATTTTTGAGTTGCTTTTTCTCCAAGTTTTAAAATCACCTTTTGAAGAGTAGATGACCTTTCTTTATCAAAGTCAAAACTAGCTTTATAAAATTCATCTATAACTAATAAATCTAAATCCTCAATAATATCTATATAACTGATAGCTCTTTCTTGTGGAAAAATAAAAATATTTTTATCTGAAAGCTCTACATCTGTAGTTGTAATAATTTTATATTCAGAAGAAAATTTTTTATATATTCTTCGTCGTATTTCATCAGTCAAGGCAATTGTGGGTACAATAATCATTATATTATCGGGATTCTTTATTGATATAAAAGAGTCTATAACAAAACTTTTTCCAAAGCTTGTAGGAGCACTTATCGCAAGATTCCTACCATCTAAAAGTTTTTTTAATAAATGAGATTGTTCTCTGTGTAATGTTAATGGCTCAATACCTCCAGTATCTACTTTAAAAGCATCATATACTAATCTATCTTCTAAAATTGCATTATCTGTATCAATATATGGATATAATCCTGTTTCCCTGATTAAATGGTTTACAATAGGAGTGTATTGTATATCATTTTTTTTCATATAGTCCAATAATAAAATTAACTCATTTCTAGCAGTATCATTATTGTTAATTTTAATATTAGTATTTATCTTTTTACATTCTTCAAATATATCCATTAGTCTTCATCCCTTTCAAAGATTGCTTTTGTATAAAATCTTTCTACCAATATTGATTTATTAGGAACAGGGAATAAAATTAGATGAAATTTAATTTCTTTATAGTGATATATATCACTAAATTTTGCATCTTGTTTTCTCATAAAAGTTTTCGCTTTTTGAATATGTTCTTCTTTAATTTTTCTTTTATAGTCTTCGAAATTTGCTGTATTTGTTTTTGTAATATTACATTCATGAAGTATAAGTATTGGTACATGTAAATGTTGCTTAATCTCATCAAGTGAAATTCCATCTGATAATTTATGTTTAATATCAGCTAGTTGAACTTCATTTTCAATGAATAAATCTAAATCTTTTAATGAAGTTACAATATTAAGCTCTTTTCTAAGTTTATCATCTATAAACATATTGTGAACGGATTCTATAATAGAATTTAATCTTGTATCATCGATGCTATTATAAAATTTTGCTTCACCAAGCCAAAGTGAAAAACTTCCATCACTATTAAGTGTAATATGAATACTATCTGCTCCTTTGGCATAGTCATTCCTATTTTGTTTGTAAAATATCTTTGGCACAACAGGAAGAGCAGAATAATATTTTTTCATTATTCCATAAAGTAATATTTCTCCAATTTCACCACCTTTTTCATCACCTTCTAAAAGTCTAAGATTTTTTGCTGACTTAGTTAATATTGCCTGTTCTTCTCCAATTAATGCTTCTCTCTCAATCTTCGATAATGCAGTATCTTTAATATTATTCCAAATAAAATGTTCAAATTTTTGTCTTCTCCAATTTCCACTTTCAAAATCATTAACTAAACTTAATAAAGTTTTATTATTTGGATCTATAGTTTCAGTTGATAAGTTTTGTAATATATCATCAACTACTACATCAAATGTAACTATTGTACCAGTATGTGTTGTATATGTGCTAGTCATCACAAATCCTCACTTTGCCTATTACTACACTATCTATCAAAGTAGTTTTATACTCTTTTAGTTTATCTATCTGTTTGTGTTGTAGATTTATAGCATTATCTATTTTTAAAGTTTGATTTTCTATATATTCTACTATTTGTTTTTGTTCTTCTTTTGGAGGTATAGGTATATATATTGTTTTTAAGTCATCAATATTAAATCTAAAAACTTTAATTCCTGTAGCAAATTTTTTTAGTTCTTTTGAAAATACCTTTGAAGAAAAATATAGATATTTACTCTCTATTGTTTCTACTTTTGGCTTTAATAATATTTGCTCACCTCCTAATAACCCCAAATCCTTTCTTTTATAATATGCTGAATGACCTAAATCCTCAATTGTCTCAGATGTTGAAATAAAAATAGTATCTCCAAAATTTACAATTTGTGAGCTTTTATAAAATTCATCATTTACATAAAATTTATATTTTTCATCAATTTCACTAACTTTATAAGTTTTTCCATATTGTAAAGCAATATATTTTCCAATATTTAATAATTCATCTTTACTAAAACTTGAATTTCCTCTAATAAAATTACATAAACCAAATAGTTTTTCAACTTCCCAATACTCAGGAATCTTTCCAATCCATTCAACCCCACTATCTTTCATCTTGACATTTTTGTCTAGTCCTTTTGTAACGGTATCATTTATAATAATTTGTCGTCGCTCTTTGAGTCGTTCTATCATCTGTTCTTTTAAAGAGATAGCATTATCTATTTGAGCTGTTTTTTTGTCAAGATAGTTGGTGTTTTTTTGTTGTTCTTGAAGTGGAGGAATACCAAGAATAATAGATTTCATATCCCAATATCGTGTAGTCCACAAATCAGCAACTATACCATGACCATTTCTATAGTATTCTTCTACAAAACTATTAGATTTTAATAAGTAATTACAAAATTTCGGATAAAGACCATTAGGTTTTAAAACAATATTTATCAATGATACTGAACCATCAAAATATGATATTCCACTTGAGCCTTTTCTATCAGAACGACTATTGATAACAAAATCACCTTTTTTTACTAATTTTCTATTATCTCCATCATTAGTTTTTGCTGCATTTTCTAATTGGGGTACAATTCCATTTTTAGTTACAGATAATGGTGCATAATCTTTATCAGATACTTTTTCTTTTCTTTCTATAAATTTTGCACCAAGTCTAGTTAATTCCCACCCCTCAGGAATCTCCCCAAGCCATTCAACCCCACTATCTTTATATTTTGGATACTTTTCTAACCTACTCATCATTAAGTCCTAGTATCTCTTTTATAAGCCCTTCGCTTTGCTTTTCAAGCTCTAAAATATCTGCTGTTACTTCTTCTATACTTCTTAATGGTTTATGTTTGTAAAAATATTTGTTAAAACTTATCTCATACCCTATCTTGACACTATCAAGGTTTATCCATGCTTCTTCTACATGTGGCTTTACTTCTCTAAGGTAGTAGTTGTGAATCTCATCTTTTAAAGGTATGTTTTCACTATCTCTTAAATCTGTATCACTTTCGTATTCTATGTACTCATTTTCTTTATCAGTTTTGTAGTAACCAAAATTACCAAGTTGCTCCTCTTTACAACCTAAATGATTAAGTAGTTTTTCTAACTTCTCACCACTTATTTTCGATACTTTTTTAATAACCTTTTTAGCATTTTCATCATACCAAGACACAGCATTTAGTATTGCATTTTTCTCTGCTGGACTTAGTTTGATTTTTTGCTCTTTGAGAACTTTTTCTACTTCACTTTTAAATATATTAAAGTCATCATACTCATCTGTACCAATTTTTTCTTTTAACATAAATGCAGTATCTACTAACTTTTTATGCTTTGCCCAAGTCTCTTTTGAAGTAAGTGCTTTTTTCTGTTTAGCATTTAGGCTTATATCTTCTTTGTCTAGGTACTCTTCTATAGCTTTTTTGTACTTAGTGATGTCTAAGTAGCATTCCTCACCAAACTCTTCAAGACACCACCTCATAGGCTCTTCTACAGCCTTGTCAAACCTAAGTGTTTCTATTAGCTCATCTCTAAACTGAGATTTTAACCTTTTTGGTCGTTCAATATTTACTTTGTAGTATCCAAAGTCGCTATTGTCAAAAATTTTAGAGGCTATTTTTCGACCATCTAGCCCTTCATCCGTCTGTTCAAACCTTTTATATACTTCCATGATTTTTGAGATATGTTTTGCTTCGAGTTCACAGTTTTTATCTCCAAGATTTTTTCGTAGTTTACTGTAGAGGTCATTTGCATCTATAAGTTGTACTTTGCCACATCTGTGTTTTGCTTTGTTGTTAGAAAGCATCCATATATAAGTTGTGATACCTGTATTGTAAAAAAGGTTATTCGGTAGTTGGATAATACAATCTAGTAAATCATTTTCGATTATATATCTTCTTATGTTACTCTCTCCACCACCAGCGTCTCCTGTAAAAAGACTACTTCCATTATGAACTGAAGCTATACGGCTTCCTATGGGGCTTGAAGATGTTGGTTTCATTTTGTTTACCATCTCCATTAAAAAAAGTAATTGCCCATCACTACTTCTTGGAGTTGCATCAGCATCAGCTTCTTTACCCCAATAATCTTTTAGTTTTACTATAAAACGAGGGTCTATTATCTCTTTTCCATCTTTGATATATTTTTCATCACTTTTCCAAGATTTACCATAAGGAGGATTGGAGAGCATAAAGTCAAATCTGTTTCCTGCAAATTCATCCACTTCTAAAGTTGAGCCATTTTTGATGTTTTCAGGATTATTTCCTTTTATCATCATATCTGATTTACAAATAGCATAGGTTTCATCGTTTATCTCTTTTCCATAAAGATATACATCTCCACTAGCTCTTATTTCACCATTTGGATCTTTTATGAAATTTTGAGATTCTGTTAGCATTCCTCCACTTCCACATGCTGGATCATAGATAGTCATAACCGATGGAAGATTATCTTTAATTGGGTCAAATACTATATGAGTCATCAAGTCAATAACTTCTCTTGGAGTAAAATGCTCTCCTGCTTCTTCGTTGTTGTCTTCATTAAACTTTCGTATTAGCTCTTCAAACACATATCCCATACCAAGATTTGTAAGTGGTGGGAGCTTTTTACCATCTGGGTCTATCGCTTCTTGGTCTGTAAGATTAATATATGAAGATGTAAACTTCTCTAGTACATCAAGCAGAACATCTTTATCTGCCATTTTGGCAATTTTTGCTTTTAGCTCAAACTTCTCAATTATCTCTTGGACATTTTGGCTAAACCCATTTAGGTATTCTGTAAAGTTTGCTTCAAGTATTTGTGTAGAGTTTGTAGCTGTGTTATAAAGTTTTTGAAGTGTCCATTTGCTAGTGTTGTAAAATACATATCCACTAGCATCTCTTAAACCCATATCCATATCTGCAATATCAGTTACACCCAAATCTTCTTTTTGAAATCTCAACTCTTCAAGTACAGCTTCTTTTGTAGGTTCAAGCAGAGCATCAAGCCTTCGTAAAACAACCATTGGTAAGATAACATCTCTGTATTTACCTCTAACATATACATCTCTTAAACAATCATCTGCGATTGACCATATAAAGTTTACTAATTTGTTGTGTGCTGCTTGATTCATTTATTTTTCTCCTAAAAAGTTGCTGTGAATTGAGTGTATATTTGCATATAGTTTTTCTATTTCATTATACAATTTTATTTCACTATTAAAGTTTAATATTGTCTGTTTTTCTTGCTCTTGTGATAAAACAGGAATCTTTAATTGTTTTATCTCAGATGTTGCAATTTGAGGCATTGCAACACCCGCAACAAGAGAAGATAAAATTGTTTGTCCAAGATTTGATTTGAGAAACATGTAAAGAGATATTGCTTTTTCTTTTTTATCTGTAGCTTGTACTCTTATAACCTGAATTGCTTGTGAAGCTATCATCACATCACTTCTCTCTCCTATAATAGCTACTTTTCCTATTGTTCCTTTGGTACTTAAAAGCACATCATAAGGCTCTAATTTATAAGTTTGTAGTCGTTTATATTGTGAACCTATTTGTTTAATTTTTCCACACTCTAAAGTGTATCCAGCTTTACTAAAATCAGATGGAGAGATTTCATAAACCTCTTTACCTTCTTGCTCATCTTTAAAAAGTTGTGATCTTCTAATTTCAGCTATATCTTCAAGCTTGATTAGCTCAAACTGTTTCAATAGTTCTTGAAGCTCTTTTGCTTCTTGTGATATGACATATCTATCAATCGCAAATGAGTAATTATTTATCATAATTTCCTCATTTGTAACTTGTGAGGAGATTGTTTCTAGCTCTTTTTTATTTTTATAAATATCTACTATTTCATCAATAGATTTAAAAATAAGTTTTCTTCCATCTCTTTTGATAAAGCTTTCATATTTAAGATTAATGAACAATACTTTATTATTATTTTTTTGCTTATTTATTACAAAAAATGTAGTCTCGATTGATGTAGCACTATGTAAGTTTGGTGGTAGTTGAATAATAGCTTCAAGATAGTTTTTATCAATAAGATACTTTCTAAATTTCTCTTCATTACCAGCTCGATATGTAAATCCTACAGGCATTAAAACTACTGCTTTTAATTTTGTTTGGGCTAATATATGTTCAAAGTGAGCTATATCTAAAACAGTTCCCCTTTGGAACTGAAATCTATGAAACTTATCTTTACTAAGATCCAATTTACTTCTGAACCCAAAAGCTGGAAATGATATAACAGATTCAAACTCTCTTAAAAGATGTGGTGCATCAGGGTTTGTAAAAGTTGGATTTTCTAAAGCATTGGTTAAAGAAAAATGTATCTCTTTCTCTTCTAATATTTTAATTAACTCTGCATAGAGTTCAGCTTTTGGAAATTGGCTATCAGCATATATTTTTTTATCTGTATATTGTACATAAGCAAAGCCATTAGTAAATGGAACATATAACTCTTTACTATCACCATTTAGTAGCTTTATCCCAAGTTTCGCTACTTGATTGGAAACAGAAAAATCACTTGCTTTGCCTTTGTCAGAGTAAAAACTATCATTAACACTTGGTAGTTTTTCTACATTTTTCACAATACCAAGTATCTTTATAAGTTTATTATCATCATACGATTTAGTATTAAAACTATATAAGTTAAAGAGTTTGATATTTTTTGCAAGTTCTTTAAAAATGGAAGCTAGTTTTTTAACCTCTACTTTTTTACTATAAAAATTATCAAAAGTAAGTTCATCTTCTATCTTGTTATCTTCTGATAATTTTTTCCATGCTTTAGCTACATAAACAAGTTCTAAAGCTTCTTCAATATTAACATAGCCTCTAAGGTCATCTAAGTTTTTATATAATTCTTTCATAATGCCATCCTAATTTCTCTTGTAGCTGTTAGTGTTATATGCTGTAATTAAAGAATCATTATCTAGCACAACTGTTACACCACCTTTGTCCATAATTCGCAATAACTCTTTTCTTATCGTATCAATCTCATCAATTACTTTTTGTGTAGCTTTTTTGTTTAGAATAAGTTTGTCACCCTTATCTTTTCCAAACTCTAAAACAAGATCCAGTAATTTTTTTGGTAAACCTCTTTGAGTCATCCTAGCTTGACAATGTTTTGTAGTTACCATTTTAACATCCTTTAGTTTGGTCTTTACTTAATTATGATGACAGTTTAACAAGTTTTTTAAATAATGTCAAGTAGTTTGTATCAAACTTATGTAATTATAGATACAAATTGATTTCTAAAAAATTTCAACCATATATTATTAAGACAGTAAGCAAGAGTAGTAATCCTACTCTATTAGCTTTAAAAACCCACAACAATATTTTAAATTATCTACATGGCTATCAATAGGATAGCTATGTAGTGTTTTTAAATTATTAAAATTCAAGGAGGTTAAAAATGAGAGTCGTAGATTTAGGCGATTGGGATGTGTGTTATCTACCAAAAGAGATATGCAAACAGATACTAAAATAGGTGTGCAAAGTATTGCATTAAAAAATTCAACCAGATAAAAAAAGGAGAAAAAATGGCATCAGCATGTAGTGTATTAACAATTGCAATAGCAGTAGGAACAGCATTAAAAGAAGCTTGTGATGATTAGACTATATACTAATCATTACCATCATAACAAATTTTTACAAAACAGAAGGAGACCACCATGTCACAATATCCACTAACAAACGATGAGCTTTTAGCTCAAGCCCCAGCACTCTTTACAGAGGAACCACATTTTGAAGTAAGTGACAAATACCACTTCATTCCAACTATCGATGTTATAGAGGAGATACGAGCTAACAACTGGTATCCTGTATCAGTAAGTGAAGCAAGTGTAAGAGATAATGAGAAACAAGGGTATCAGCAACACTTAGTAAGATTTCGTCACTTCGATGATTTATTGCATCCACAAGATAATGCAGTAGAATTATTGCTCTTCAACTCACATGACAGAAGTAAAAGCTTCTCTATCTCAGCAGGTATCTATCGCTTCGTGTGCAGTAATGGTCTTGTAATCGCCGACTCTGTATTTGAAACATATAAGATTAAACATCTTGGTGAACGAGATAATGATGTAGCCTATGCAGTAGTACAAATCACAGCCATCAAACCTAAACTTATGCAAAAAATACAGCAACTTGAATCTATCAAGTTGTCAGAACTTGAAAAAGAATCTTTTGCTAAAAGCAGTATCCCTTTGCGATTCGATAAGCATCTGCAAGTAGAACATACGGATTTGCTTATTCCACATAGAGAAGAAGATACTGAAGATGATCTCTATACAGTTATGAATGTAATTCAAGAGAACCTACTTCGTGGCAATGTTTCAGGACACAACAAAGAAACAGGTCGCAGATTTACAAGTAAAGAGATTAAGTCTATTGGTAAGGATATTGAAGTCAATAAAGGGCTTTGGGATATTGCAGAGCGTATAGCTTTTATAAAACAGCCACAAATGGCATTAGCAGCATAAGGAAAAATAACATTATGAAAATGACAAACTATAGACTTCAAACAGAGATAGAAAATATCAATACAGATAAAACAGAGTGGTTTAAAAACTATGTTAGACAAGTGCTAGAATCAAACAAACCTTACCATGCCAAAGCAGACTATATCGGTCTTAGTATCAAAGAGTTAGACAATAAAATAGCTTATATCTCAGATGATATAAAAGAGCTTCAAACTCTAAAGAAAAATCTAACCTTAGCAAAAACTACAGCACTAGAAGCAACAGCAGAGGTTTTAGCAGAGTATGGGATAGATAGATTAGATGGTACAGCAATATCATCTATAACTATATCACCAAAGAAAACTAAAATCAAAGATACTCTTAATATCATCAATTCAGAAGAACTTATAAAGCTAGGTTACTTTAGAGTAGTTATAGATGAAGATAGTGTAAAAGAAGCTATGACAACACTAGAGGGTATGAATGAGATAGATAAGTTTGTAGAGGTTGGAGTAGTTAAAGAGGAAGTTCCTGCAAAAATAAAAGTGAACTTCCGTCGTAACAGCTCAAATAACCAAGCCACCGAACTACTAAACATAGTTGAACAACAAGCAGCATAAGGAGAAAGTCTAATGTTTACAGATAAACAGAATCAAGTTCTAGCCTATGAGTTAGATAGCAGTAGGATAAAAAGTCGCTCAAAAGGTAATGTTAGTCTTTCTTATTTAGAGGGGTTTGATGTAATTGAAACAGCCAATAAGATATTTGGTTATGGTAATTGGGACTACAACATAACAAACTTAACACAAGTATCACAAGAGTTAAACCATAATCAAAATAATATCATTTGCTATAAAGCAGTTATAAATATAACAGTACACGATATACAGCACTCTAAAACCGTAACTCGTGAAGATGTAGGGTTTGGTACAGGTATAGCAAAAACTCTAGCAGATGCTCATGAAGGAGGAGCAAAAGAAGCAGTAACAGATGCTATTAAACGAACTCTTAGAAGTTTTGGGAATCAGTTTGGTAATTCACTTTACGATAAGAGCCGACAACACCAAAATCAACCAACACAACAATACTCTCAGCCACAAGTACAACAAGTTCCACAGCAACAGTACCAACAACCAACACAGCAGATACAAAACAATACCCCACAAGATTATGCTTCACTCTACAATTTAGGTCTGACAATTATGGAAAAAGATCAAAATCTTGTAGTAGTTGGAGATGATATATTTGCCAAGAAAGACAGCATAAAAGCTTGTGGCTTCCGTTGGGATGGTGCTACTAAGATGTGGTATAAACCTATAGAGCAACAGGCGGCTTAATATGGAAATCATCAGAAATAGAAACTGTAAATTTAGCACAAAAGATATGATATTTGTCGCTTCAATAGTTGGTGCAGTAATTGTTGCATCATTT
>Ga0256828_1001571_pt1 | contig 14135 bp, 15 predicted proteins | sample CV88metaG_FD_185993 | JGI IMG/M metagenome (GOLD analysis project Ga0256828, IMG submission 185993) | Hydrothermal vent microbial communities from East Pacific Rise, Pacific Ocean - CV88 | ecosystem: Environmental > Aquatic > Marine > Hydrothermal vents | place: Pacific Ocean: East Pacific Rise...
TGATTTCTGTTGTAATGATACAATTTATTACAAATATTATTATAAAAGATGTACATAAAGTTGAAGCTGGTTTATTATCATTTTTTGCATTTTTACATGATAATAAAAATCATATAGAACCAATAAAACTTGATACAAAAGATGAATTTGGAAATATGGCAAAAGTTATTAATGAAAATATTGCTAAAATTAAAGTAGGTATAGAAGAAGATATCAATCTTATAAAAGATGCACAAATTATTATAGATAGTGTACAACATGGGGTATATTCAAAACATATTAACTCCAATACTTCAAATGACTCATTAAATAACTTTAAAAATAGTGTAAATGAGATGATAAAAGCTACAAAAGAACATTTTGATAATATGAATACTGTATTAGAAAAATATGCACAAAATAACTATACACAAGAAGTTACTTTAGATGGTATTATTGAAAATAGCTCATTTGATATACTAATAAAAGATATTAATAAATTAAAAGATACTATTACAAATATTTTAGTAAAAAATAAAACTAATGGTCTAATTTTAGAAAATAGTGCAAATACATTATTAAATAATGTAGAATCATTAAGTAGTTCAACAAATCAAGCAGCTTCATCTATAGAAGAAACATCAGCTGCATTGGAAGAGATCACTTCGAATATTAGAAATAATACAGAAAATGTAATTAAAATGGCAAATTATGGTAGTGAGGTACAAAATTCTGTTTCTATAGGACAAAAACTTGCTAATCAAACAACAGAAGCTATGGAAGAGATCAATGATGAAGTTACAGCGATTAATGAAGCTATTAGTGTAATTGATCAAATTGCATTCCAGACAAATATTCTTTCACTTAATGCTGCTGTTGAAGCAGCAACTGCTGGAGAAGCTGGAAAAGGGTTTGCTGTTGTTGCACAAGAGGTACGAAATCTTGCAAGTAGAAGTAGCGAAGCAGCAAATGAAATCAAAGCACTTGTAGAAAAAGCAACAAGTAAAGCAAATAGTGGTAAACATATAGCTGATGAGATGATAGATGGTTATACTCATCTTAATGATTCTATTTCTAAAACATTAGAATTAATTTCTAATGTAGAATCTGCATCTAAAGAGCAACAAAGCAGTATAGAACAAATAAATACAGCTATAACAGAACTTGATAGACAAACTCAACAAAATGCTATAATTGCAAATGAAACAAAAGAAATTGCTGTTAATACTCAAAGTATAGCTCAAGAAATTGTAACAGAAGCAAATGAAAAAGAATTTATTGGCAAAGATGATATTCACTAATGGCTAAATTTCATTATTCATATCAAGTATGCAAATGTAGAAAAGTAACTTTAGGTGAGATTATTCATGCTATTAAAGAACACAATGCAAAAACTATTGATGATATCAAAAGATTAACTGATGCAGGTACAGCATGTGGATGTTGTACCTCTAAAGAAAATGATTTTGGAAATCCACCTATGGAATTATATATTGAAGATATACTAAAAAAATTAGCATAATGACAAAAAAGGAAATATTACAACAAATTAAATCTCTTATTGATAGTACAGGTAATATAATAGAAATTAATCCAAAATATCTTGAATACTTTAATGAAAATGAATTATTAGAAATCAAAGAACAATTAGAATCAAAAAAAGAAAATAAAACTAACTACAATAATATTATAGATGATATTTTTCAAAAATGTTCATAATATATAAAATATTGATATAGTTATTGTATTTTTTATTTTGATGAAAATGCCCTTCAATAATCATATCAACATTATATTTTTTATATAAGTTAATTCTATTTTGAGCAAAAGAATTAAAATCTTTAAATTTATAGCTATAAATATCTTTATTTAGAAGCATATTTTCAATATATCTTGTAAAAAAATTATTGATATCCAAAAAATTAATTATATTTAATACAAATTTATTTCTAATAAATTTCGTAAAAAATTCATAATTCCATGTCATAAAAATATCTCCATGAGCTAAAGAGATTTTTTTATTATTATAGTTACAAATTAAAGGTTGTTTTTGCCTTGGTATGATAGTGATATTTGGAAATAGCTTTTTTAAATTATAATCGTGATTTCCTTCTAAATATATTATTTCAAGTTTTGATGATAAAATATTTAATTTATCAATTACTTTTTTATTGATATTTTTAAAATACTCTATCTCAAAACTTAAATAATCAAAAATATCACCCAATAAAATAAGTTGTGAAGTTTGAATTTTATTGCTTAAAATATCATCAAGTAAAAATTCAAACTTTAAATTTTTTTTATTATAGTGTGTATCTGCTACAAAAATAGCATCTTGTTTAAGGTACATAAGCTATTTTATTTATCCCTATATTTGCTTCAAGGTTACACATAAGATTAGCATTAACTACCGCTTGAGATGATGCACCACGGAGAAGATTATCTATACTACTACTTATAAAAATATCATTTCCATTTTGGTCTACAAAAATATCACAAAAATTTGTCCCACTTGTATCCTTTATAGTTACAGGTTTATTTCTAACTCTTATAAACTCTTCATCTTTGTAAAACTCTTTTAGAATAGATTTTGCATCAATAGATTGATTTAAAGTTGCATAACAACTAACCAACATACCTCTTGTTACAGGGATAAGATGTGGCACAAAATTGATTTTCATATTTTTATTTTGGATCAATTTTATTTTTTCTTTTATCTCAGGAGAGTGTCTATGTTTTAGTGGATTGTATGCAAACATATTTTCACTTACATTTACAAATGTTGTAGTATCGCTAAGTTTTTTTCCAGCTCCACTTACTCCACTTTTTGCATCAATAAAAATAGAACTATTTTCATCTATATATGGTATAAATGGTAAAATTGCCAAAAGCGAAGCAGTTGGATAACATCCAGGGTTTGCTACAAGATTTGTATTTTTTATATCATCTTTATAAAATTCAGGCAATCCATACACACTACTTGGAAGATTTTCTTTATCTTCATGTGGGCAATAAAATTCTTCATAAGTATCAAGTTGCAATCTATAATCTGCACTTAAATCAACAACTTTTAGATCTAAAGCGATTAACTCTTTTGCAAATCCCATTGCTGTTTTGTGTGGAAGTGCAAGAAAAACCAAACTTGCTACTTTTGCAATATCTTGTGCATTAGCTTTATTTACTTCCATATTAAATATATCTTTAAGCATAGGATGAAGTGAAGTTATATCTTCTTCCCCTGTAGAATTTGCAATATATGTTATATTGAAATTTGGATGATTTAAAAGGATTTTAATAAGTTCAAGTCCTGTATAACCACTAACTCCTACAATAGCTACATCAATTTTAGTCTTCATAATATATCTCTATAACTTCAAATTCTCTTTTACCACCAGGTAATGTTGCAGATATTTCATCACCTTCTTCTTTCCCTAAAAGTTGTTTTGCAAGTGGCGAATGAAAAGAGATATGCCCAAGAGTTGGATTGCTATTTGCTGAACTTACTATTTTATAAATCACCTCTTCATCTGTATCTAAATCTACTAATTTAACAGTTGAACAAAAACTTATTTTATCATGTGGTAAAGTTTTAGGATCAATAACAACAGCTCTTGTTACAATATCTTCAAGCTCTGCAATTTGTTTATTGACATTTGCTTGATCCTCTTTTGCAGCATGATATTCTGCATTTTCTTTTAAATCACCTAATTGTCTTGCTTCTTCAATAGCAACTAAAATTTGTGGTCTTCTTACTGTTTTTAATTCATTTAATAAATTTGTTAATTTATCATAATCTTCATGTGTCATTGGTTCTTTTTGCATCTTAATACCTTTGAATAATATTTTTGATATAATAACTAAAATTTAATAGAAGAGTGCTTAATGGTAAAATATCAAAGATGTCAAGAGTTATTTGGTGATGATTTTATAAAATTACAAAATAGCAATATTATTATTTTAGGTGTTGGTGGAGTTGGAGGTTATGCCCTTGATTGTTTATATAGAAGTGGAGTGACAAATATAACCATTGTTGATTATGATACTTTTGATGAAACAAATCAAAATCGCCAAATAGGAAGTGAAGCAATAGGGATAAGCAAAGTTAAACATCTTCAAACTCTCTACCCTTTGATAAAGATAATAGAGCAAAAAATAGATAAAACTTGGGTGCAAAATTATGATTTTTCAATTTATGATTTTATTTTAGATGCTATTGATGATATATACCCTAAAATAGAATTAATAAAAAAATACCATAAAAAACTTATTTCAACAGCAGGAACAGCAAAAAGAATAGATCCACTTCAAATAAAATATATCTCTATTTGGGATACATATAATGATCCATTTATTAGAAAAATAAGAAATTATCTTAAAAAAGATAGATTTAAACAAAAATTTAAAGTTATTTTTAGTGCAGAAAATCCTATAAATACACAAAAAGGTTCTTTTGTAGGTGTTACTGGAAGTTTTGGATTAGCTATGTGTTCTATTGCTATAAATAAAATTTTAAGTAAATAATAGATAAAATTAAGCAAAAGAAAATCATATAAGGATTGATAATGAATGGTATTAGTAACAGTGTAGAACAATTAACAGAAGCACACCTTAGAAATGTACAACAATTAGCAGTATTTTATACAGGTACAAATAATGTATATGCTATTAATATTGCCAAAATTAAAGCATTTATTATCACAGAAGAGATAGATATAGCAGATACTCCAACTGATTCTGAATTTATAGCTGGAATAGCAACCATTAGAGGGGAACCTATTACATTAGTTAATCTTGATAAATGGATAGGACAAGAAGCCTTACCTATAAATCAATATAAACTTATTATCTTTTGTGAATTTAACAATCATCAAATAGGTTTTTTAGTAAAAGATGTTATTAATATAGTTGAAAAAACAACTGATGAATTAAAAAATAGTGAAGAACATAATTCTAAAATTACTTATACAACTTATGTTGAAGTAGGTGGGGAATCAAAACTTTGTACAGTATTTAATGCAGAACAACTTTTAGTTGATATTGGTTGGACAGATACAGGTACAGCTCAATTAGAAAAATATATTGATAGACGAATTTCAAGAGATAAAAAAATCCTTGCAGCAGAAGATAGTAAAGTAGCAAGAGAAATTTTAATTAAATTTTTTAGAAAAATTGATGCTGATTATGAAATCTTTGAAAATGGAACAGAACTTCTTGAAAGAATAAGAGAAATAGAGCCTAGTAGTGTAGGGTTAGTTATTACAGATATTGAAATGCCAGGAACTGATGGATATCAAGTTGCTCAATTTATCAAAGGTACTAGTACATTAGCACATATACCAATTATAGTAAATTCAAGTATGACAACAAGTGCAGTAAAAGGTAAAATGCAAAATATAGGAGTAGATGATTTTATAGGTAAAACAGATATTGAAGCACTATATGCTTCTGTAAAACATTTCTTGGGAACTAGAGATTAATTAAATTTAATCTCTCTTTCGTTGCTTCTATTGTTAAAATTACTTCTTGAGTAAATTCTTTTTTTACAATTTTTATATCTGATTGTTTTAACTTATACTCTATTTTTGATAATTCTGAATAAGGTATAGTTATAATTTTTGTTACTAAATTTTCATATTTTATAAAATCTGCTTTAATACATACACTATTTACAGCATCACTATAAGCCTTTACAAGTCCACCTGTACCAAGTTTAATCCCACCAAAATATCTTACAACTATCACCGCCGTATTGATAATATTTGCTCCATTTAATACATTTAAACAAGGTTTGCCACTTGTACCTTTTGGTTCTCCATCATCACTGCTGTTTTCTACAATTTGTTCAAATTCATTTAAGTATCTATATGCATATACAAAATGTCGTGCTTTTGGATGCTGTTTTTTTAACTTTTTTAATACAATATCAAAATCACTATAGGGGAAAAGGTGTGCTATAAATTTAGATTTTTTAATTTCAACAGTGGAACTAAACTCTTCTTGAACAAATTTCAACTATAATACCTTTATGGATAATAAAATTAGACTTGATATCTTTTTAACCTCATTTTGCAATATTCAAAGTAGAAATAAAGCAAGAGAACTAATAGAAGATAAAAAAATTAAAATCGATAATAAAATTATAACTAAACCTTCTTTTAAAGTGAGTAAAAATAATAAAATAGAGATTTTAGAAGATGATTTTTATGTAAGTAGATCAGCTAAAAAATTGAAATTTTTTTTAGAAGAGATTAGTATAGATTTAACTAATCAAATTGCACTTGATATAGGTTCATCTACAGGTGGATTTACCCAAATCTTATTGCAAAATAATGTAAAAAATGTATATTGTGTAGATGTAGGAACTAATCAATTACACGAAAAAATTAAAAATAATCCAAAAATTAATATGTATGAAAATACAGATATAAGAGATTTTATATCATCTACTACATTTGATATAATTACTTGTGATGTTTCTTTTATATCTATTCTAAATATTTTAAATGATATAAATAGGTTAGCAACTAATAAAATTATCATTTTATATAAACCACAATTTGAAGTTGGAAACAATGTTAAAAGAGATAGCAAAGGTGTAGTAACAGATAAAAAAGCAATAAAATTAGCAAGAGATAAATTTTTACAAAAAACTGCAACTTTTAATTGGAAATTAGAATATTCAAATTTAAGTCAAATAAGAGGTAAAAATGGAAATCAAGAGGAATTATTTTATTTTGTTGTAAACTAAGCTAATATTAGTTAATATTATGAAAATATATAGAGAATATCTCTAAATTAAGGCTTTAAATTGGATTTAAAACAAGAAATAATAAAATTAAAAGAAAAATTAGATGTAACTATAGTTGCTCATTTTTATCAAAAAGATGAAGTATTTCAAATGGGTGATATTGTAGGGGATAGTTTAGAACTTGCAAAAAAAGCTATAAAAACTCCTAATAAAAATATAATTTTTTGTGGTGTTGGTTTTATGGGTGAGAGTGTAAAAGTACTTGCTCCTCAAAAAAGAGTTTTTATGCCAAAAATTGCCCTTTGTGCTATGGCAAAAATGATAGATGTAGAATATTTTAATCAAAATTTAGAGATTTTAAATAAAGCAGGTATATCAAATGATGAGATACTACCTATTACATATATAAATTCAAGTGCTGCTGTTAAAGCTGCTGTTGGAAAAATGGGTGGTTATGTTTGTACAAGTTCTAATGCTTTTAAAATTATTTCTAAAGGGCTACAAAGTGGTAAAAAGATATTTTTTGTACCTGATCGTTGTCTTGGGCAAAACTTTGCAAATCAAATAGGGCTAAAATCTGCTGTAATTGGTATAAATACTATAGAAGAGGTAAAAGAAGCAGATATTATTTGTTATAATGGATTTTGTTCTGTTCATCAACTTTTTACCCCTGAAGATGTAGATTTTTATAAAGCAAAATATCCAGATATAATAGTTGCTGTTCATCCTGAATGTGATGTAAAAGTTGTAGATAAAGCAGATTTTGTAGGAAGTACTTCTCAACTTATTGAATATATAACAAAAAAATTACCTCCTGAACAAAAAGTTGTTGTTGGAACTGAGTACAATATGGTACAAAGACTTAGAGAAAAAAATACTTATGTATTAAGTTCTACAAAACCAGAATGTCCAACTATGAATGAAACAACATTACAAGATTTATATAATACACTTAAATCTATTGAAAATGAAACTTATGAAAATGAAATTATTGTAAATGATGATGTTGTAAAATATGCAAAATTAGCACTTGAAAGAATGTTTACAGTTTAAAACTTAAAGAGGTACTTCTAAATTACCTTTTTTTAATTCACTAATTTTATCCTGCAAACTTCTTATTTGCCTAATTTTATCTTTAAAATTTAAATTATTATTTTGTTGAGATAATTGTAATTGTGTGGTATAGTAAGGGATAAGAAGTAAAATTAATTGTTGTTTTAATTCATCTTTAGTATATACTTTAACCTCATCTTGCAAAAGTAATCCTCTTAAAAAAGGATCATCTTGATTTGTTAAAAATCTTTGAAATTCAACTTTATGAGTTTTAAAAATATTTTCATTAACAATTTTTAAAACCATATCTAAATATTCTTTATTTTCTAATAATGTTTTTATGATACTAAGTTCAGCAATATCAACAGATGATAATGTGGGATTATGAGGCATAGATATATTATCATTTCTTGAAATAGATACTAAATTTGTATTAATTTTTAATACCATAGCAATATATGGTTTGTATTCTTGTTGCATAAGAGGAGATAATGTCTTTAAATAATTATTTATTTCATTTAAAGCTTTTTGTTTTTCATTGGGATTAGTTAAATCAAAACTATTTGCTAAAAAATCTATACAATATTTTTCAAATGGTTTTGTATTATTAAACATTTGATTTAGTTGTTCAATTTGATTATTTTGCACCATATCAGCAGGATCATATCCATTTTCAAAAATCACAACACCACCTGCAAAATTATTATGACTTAATAAAGAACTTGCTTTAAAAGCAGCATTTAACCCCGCTTTGTCCCCATCATAAGCTACAATAACTTTTGGCTCTCCTCTACTTAAAAGTGGTAAATGTTCATTTGTTAAAGCTGTACCTAAAGTTGCTACTGCATTATTAAATCCAGCTTGATGCAACATAATTACATCTAAGTATCCTTCTGTAACTATAATCTGATTTTTTTTATAAATATTTTCTTTAGCAATATTATATCCATACAATAATCTTGATTTATTAAATACTTTTGTTTGTGGAGAATTGATATATTTTGCATTATGTCCAGTAATTGTTCTCCCACCAAAACCTACAATTTTATTATTTGTAGAATATATAGGGAATATAATCCTTTCTATAAATCTTGCATATAATCCATTTTGCCCACTATCTATTAAACCAAATTCTTGTGCATCAGCTAAATTAATAAAATTTGATTTCAAAAAGTCTATTGTTTGTTTTGAAGATGGTGCATATCCTAATTCAAACTTCTCAATAGAAAAATTAGACACACCTCTTGAAAGTAAATATTGCATAGCTGTTTGATTGGTAGTTAAAAGTTTTTGATAATATCCATTTAATTTTTCTATTGATGAATAATCTTGTTGTTTATAGTTATTATCATATTCTAATGTAAAATTTACCATAGAAGCCAATTTTTCTAAAGCTTCTGGATATGATAATTTTTCATATTCCATTACAAATTTAACACTATCTCCACCAACACCACACCCAAAACAATGATAAATTTGTTTTGCAGGGCTAACTACAAATGAAGCTGTTTTTTCGCCATGAAAAGGGCAACAAGCCTTAAAATTTGCACCAGCTTTTTTAAGCTGTATATATTGAGATATAATATCTACAATATCAAGATGATTTTTAAGGTTTTCAATAGAATTTTTTGTAATCATAAAATATATTATTTAAAGAATTTATAAAAATAATCTTTTAAAGTTTTTGCCTTTGCACGAGTTATAACTAATTCTCCACTTTTTATATCTTTTGTAATTGTACTTCCAGCACCAACCATACAATCATCCTCAAGTGTTACAGGAGCTACAAGTTGTGTATCACTACCTACAAATACATTTTTACCTATAGTTGTTTTATATTTATTTTTCCCATCATAATTACAAGTAATAACACCAGCCCCTATATTTGTTCCATCTGAAATACAAGCATCTCCTAAATATGCTAAATGTCCTGCTTTGACTCCATCTAAAGTTGATTTTTTAACCTCTACAAAATTCCCTATATGAGTACTATGCAATATACTATGAGGTCTAATTCTTGCCATAGGACCTACATCACTATTTTTTATAAAAGCATTTTCAACCACACTATGAGATTTAATATGACTATTTTTTAATCTTGTATATCCTAAAAGAGTTACTCCATTTTCTAAAATAGATTCCCCTTCAATGGTTACATCATAATCTATATAAATAGTATCAGGAAATCTCATAATAACACCATTTTGCATAAAAGCTTTTTTAATTCTATTTTGATGTAAAATCTCAGCATTTGCTAAATCATATTTTGAATTTACCCCTTTAAAATTCTCTTCATTTACAATTAAAGCAGATACTTTTTTATTTTCTTGTATCGCAATTTCTACTAAATCTGTTATATAATATTCTTTTTGAGCATTGTTATTATCAAGTTTTGGTAAATTATCTTTTAAAAATTGTGTATCAAAACAGTAAATTCCTGCATTTGCCGTAGTTATTTTTAGTTCATTTTCATTACAATCTTTTTGTTCAACTATTTTTTTTACTTGTTTATTGTCAATTATAACTCTACCATATCCATTTGCATCATCTAAATCTAATACTGACATAACAATTGAGCTATCATTATAATCTAAAAATTTTTCTAATTCAGAAGCTTGAATAAGAGGCATATCTCCATTTAATACAAGAGTTTTATCATATTTTGTATCTATATTCATAACTGCTCCACCAGTTCCTGGATAGTTTTCATGATCTTGTATATGGAAATTTATATTATCGAAATATTGCTCCATAGTTTCTTGCACAAGTGAAGCTTGATGATATAATACAATATGGATATCATCACTTAATTTTTGTGCTTCATTAATACTATAAAAAAGCATTTCTTTACCAGAAATTTTATGTAAAACTTTAGGGGTATCAGATTTCATTCTACTACCCTTACCTGCTGCTAAAATTATTATTGATATATTATTACTGTTCATACTGTTATTATAACATATATTGACTTTGAAAATAATATTTGATACAATACAACAATTACACATATAAGGAAAATTATGAATAATATTTTAAAAATTGGTAAATATGAATTTAATAGTAGATTAATAGTAGGAAGTGGGAAATACCCTGATTTTGCTACAACAAGAGAAGCAACATTAGCAAGTGGAAGTGAATTAATCACTGTTGCAATTAGAAGAGTAAATATCACAAACCCAAATGAGGAAAATTTACTTGATTATTTTAAAGATACAAATATAAAACTTCTTCCAAATAGTGCTGGATGTTTTACAGCCCAAGAAGCAATTACAACTTTTAGACTTATGAGAGAAGCAACAGGAATTGATATTATTAAACTTGAAGTAATAGGTGATGCTCAAAAAACTTTATATCCAGATGTATTAGAAACAATCAAAGCTTGTGAAGTTCTTAAAAAAGATGGATTTACAATTATGACTTATACAAATGATGATCCAATTATGGCAAAAAGACTTGAAGATGCAGGAAGTGATGCTATTATGCCACTTGCTGCTCCTATTGGAAGTGGACTTGGTATTCAAAACAGATATAATGTAGCATTTATAAAAGATGCTGTTTCAGTTCCAGTTATAGTTGATGCTGGTGTTGGATGTGCTAGTGATGTAGCAATTGCAATGGAATTAGGAGCAAGTGGAGTTCTTACAAATACAGCAATTGCTCAATCTAAAGATCCAATTTTAATGGCACAAGCTATGAAAAATGCAATAATAGCAGGAAGAATGAGTTATCTTGCAGGAAGAATTGCAAAAAAACCTTATGCAACAGCTAGTTCTCCTGTTGATGGATTAATTCAATTCTGATAATCTATAAATTTTAGAAGAAATTTTTTAATTTCTTCTAAAAACTCTTGACAAAAGTGGTATTATAAGATATAATTCGACTCACTTTTAAACAAAGTATATTTCGGAGTGTAGCGCAGTCTGGTTAGCGCACCTGGTTTGGGACCAGGGGGTCGGAGGTTCGAATCCTCTCACTCCGACCATTTAAAATCATTTTCTTAAGATTTTATAATGTTATTTATGGTGGGTATAGCTCAGTTGGTTAGAGCATCGGGTTGTGGTTCCGAGGGTCGTGGGTTCGAGCCCCATTACCCACCCCATAATTTCTTTTTAATTATCAAAAAAATTACTATCTTTTAAAATATTTATACTTTCTTGAATAGATTCAACTGATTGTTGGAATTTTTCTTTTATATCATTATTTAATTCTAGTTCTATAATAGATTCAACCCCATTAGAACCAAGCACAACTGGAACACCTACAGCGACATCTTTATAGCCATATTCTCCATTTAATATAACAGAAGAAGGAACAATAGTTTTACTATCATTTAAAATAGCTTCTACCATATGAGCTATTGCTCTTCCTGGTCCATAATAACCACTCGTTCCAAGATGTTTTACAATTTCAGCACCACCATTTTTGGTTCTTTCAATTATATCTTCCATATCTTTGTGAGAAACTAATTGAGTAAGTGGAATATCACCAACAGATATATTTTGTGGCATAGGTATCATATTTTCTCCATGATCACCTATTACTAAACTCCCTGTTTGTTTAGCACTATATCCTGTTTTCTTTTGAATTTGATATGCCATTCTTGAACCATCTAAAGCTCCAGCCATACCTATAATTCTATTTCTATCCCATTTTGTTATTTTTGATATTACATAAGTCATTACATCTAAAGGGTTAGAAACACAAATTACAATAGCTTTAGGAGAATTTTCTTGTATTTTAGTTATAACATCTTTAATAATCTTTGCATTAATTAACAATAAATCTGCTCTTGTCATATCCCCTTTTCTAGGAACTCCTGCAGTTATTACTACAATATTACAATTTTTCATCTCTTCTAAATTATCTACTGCATTTACAATTGTACCTTGTGGTGCATAATATGAAGCTTGAGCTATATCAATTGCTTTACCTTTTGCCATACCAGAAGCTATATCAAATAAAACTATCTCATGACAAGTACCCATCATACTTAGTGTATATGCAGCTGTTGCTCCTACTGCTCCAACACCTACAATACCAACTTTTCTTCCACTCATATTTTATTTCTCTTTATCAATCATTTTTAATTTGTATAAAGAAGCTATTAACTCCTGCACTGATTCTACTGATTTTTTAAATCTTTCTTTTTGTAATGGTTTTAATGTCATCTCTATAATTTTTTCAACACCATCTGCACCTATCATTGTAGGAACTCCACTTACTACATCATAATAACCATATTCCCCTTGTAATTCGACAGCACAAGAATGAATTTGCTTTGTATCTCCTAAAATAGCATCAACCATAACAGCTGTTGATTTTGCAGGTGCATAATAAGCACTTCCATCACCCAATAGATTTACAATTTCAGCTCCACCATTTTTTGTTTTTCGTATAATCTCCCCTATCTCTTCAGAATCAAGTAAATCTTCAATAGGTACACCAGCAATTGTTGTAAATTTTGGAAGTGGAACCATTGTATCTCCATGACCACCTATAACAGTTGCTCTAATTTGCCCTGCTCCATATCCTAATTTTTCATAAATAAAATGTGCCATTCTAGCTGCATCTAAAATACCAGCCATTCCTAAAACTCTTTCTCTAGGAAAGCCTGTTTCTTTTAAAACTACATAAGTCATAGCATCAAGAGGATTAGATACAACTATTACAATTGCATTTGGTGCATATTTTTTTATCTCTTTTGAATACTCTTTTACAATTTTTGCATTTTTTAGTAATAAATCATCTCTATTCATACCAGGAGTTCTTGGAGCTCCTGCTGTTATTACTACTACATCACTATCTGCTATATCACTAGCATCTTTGGCTGCTTGAACAATAGAATGTCTTCTTGCAGCATTCGCAGCTTGAGACATATCAAGTGCTTTACCTTTTGCAACATTATAATTTCGTCCTCTTAAAACTATATCATGACAAGATCCACTTGTTGCTAAAATAAATGCAACAGTAGAACCAAAATTACCTGTACCTATAATGGTAACTTTTTTACCTCTTCCTTTTGTCATACTTTTCCTTTACTGTAATAATAAGTATTAAGTGCTAAGTGCTAAGTGCTAAAAATATACACTTAAGAATTAACACTTTTACTTTTTTGGTTATATAATACAAAAAGTGCTAAATATATTAGCACTTTTTGTGTAGTAAATAATAATTTAGATATTATTTATAATTTCATTTAAAGTAGCAGATGGTCGCATAGCAGCCTCAGCTTTTGCATCATCTGGATGGAAATATCCACCAATATCTTGTGCATTTCCTTCTGCTTCTAATAATTCAGAAATAATTTTTTCCTCATTATCTTTTAATGCTTGTGCAACAGGAGCAAATTTAGCAG
>Ga0256828_1001572_pt1 | contig 14131 bp, 13 predicted proteins | sample CV88metaG_FD_185993 | JGI IMG/M metagenome (GOLD analysis project Ga0256828, IMG submission 185993) | Hydrothermal vent microbial communities from East Pacific Rise, Pacific Ocean - CV88 | ecosystem: Environmental > Aquatic > Marine > Hydrothermal vents | place: Pacific Ocean: East Pacific Rise...
CATTACCCCTATTTTCTATATTGGTGCAAGTAGCGGGCATGCTTTTGCCACCATCATCGATCCGCAACATGTTGCACTCTTTGCGGCACTTGGTTTTGTAAGTGTTCTCGCTGGAGCGACCAATGCACCGATTGCAGCAACTATTATGGCAGTAGAGCTCTTTGGTCTAGAGATGGCTCACTATGCTGCGCTAAGTGCAGTCATCAGCTTTCTTATTTCAGGTCACCGTAGTGTCTTTCCCTCACAGATCCTTGCCATGCGAAAATCTGAGATGCTGGAGATCAAGATGGGAGAAGAGATCGACAAGACAGCCGTCGATCTCGAAGATCATGAGATCAATAAGATCAATGATATACGTGAGCGTATTGCCAAAAAACGAGAAAAGATTCGTGATAGAAAACGTCGTAAGAAAGAAACTGATAGTAGCTAAGGGATTTGCTAGTAGCGGTAAATAGACTCTCAGTTAAAAGAGCCTTGTTATTATTAAAGTGTTAACTTCCAAAAGTCACTAAGCTCAGAGCGTAAACGGTCTAAAACCTGTTCACGTGTCTCAGTGTTGTCAAAAGCAAGCATCTTAGCAAGTTCTGAAGCGCTCAGACGCTCAGAGTAGTGTTTGTCTACATACTTCATAGCTTTGGCATTAAACTTTTTTGCGATAGCAAGTGATAACTCTTTATCAAAAGCAATAGTATCCGGGTGTTCGTTGTTAATTAAAACTAAATATCCAATAGGTCTCATAGGGGAATTCTAGCAAAAAAAAGTGTTTTTTACTAGGGTTTAATTAAAATTTGTGCTTATTTTAGTTAAATGATGGTAAATTCAACATATTGACACCTATATATAGTACTTTTTTAGTTTTTAAGTATAAACCATTACATTCATTATCTAATAAAGTAAGTTTACAAATGTTTCAAGATCTCTTTTTTGATCTGTTTAAAACTACTTTTGTTTTCTTTAGCATATGCAATAGCTTCCAACCTATCTATATAAGGTTGCATTGCGCTAGTCTTGTAGGTCCGTATCATTACAAAAAGTAAGCTTTTAGCATCTACTGCTGCTTTGATATCTTGAAACTTCTTCTCTCTTTGTAGCCATCCAAGCGAGATGTTATCACTCAATTTTGCCGTAATAAAACCACTTACGAAGATTATAAGTCCTATGATAATATTGACTAACCATGTCAAATCAAAGGTATCACTAGTTGGTGATTCTTTATCATCAAGAAGAGTATTCGGATCCAATTTTTTAACACTGATAGGATAAGCATCAACACTAAGGGTATAGAACTTTTTCGTTCTTGGAGAGTAGGCTTTGATCTTCACTGCCGGGACAACAAAGTCATCATCTCCACTCAAAGCATATAGGTATTCACGTTCGAGGACCTGACCATTTTTTGTGATTTTAAAAGCTTCATCATGGGTATCCTCAAATACAGTCACGTTCTCTACATTGCGCAATGGGCTAAGATCTTTGTCGACATATCCTACACCATTAAGAGTGTAGACGACTTGTGCTGTTGAGAACTGATCAATAGTGCTGTTTTTTAGCACTGACTTGATTTTAAAATCGCCTACAAGTTCAATACCTTCGGGAAGAGCTTTTATATTTAAGAGTACCGATTGTCTCGGCATGATAGTATCATCCGTCTCTATCCATTTTACGTTATCTCGACTACCGATGTACACTTGTGCCACCGCTTTATCGCTTGCAGTTTTAATGGTATAGTCAAAATCTACATTTATCTTCCCAGCCTTAAGTGGGAAAAGAAGGTAGGTAAAAGTGGTGGTATAGTTGTGATAACCTATCTTCTTTGTCGCCTTGTTCAGTAATGTTATCTCATAGTCATCACTTTTATGTGGTTCGAAAAAAAAGAACATCACATTTTCATGGTCTTTTTGAACCGCTGTAAATGTGATCTCTACTGCTTCTTTAACATAAGCACTCTGCTTACTTACCTTTAATGTATGGGTTGCTAACTCACTTTGAGCAAAGGCTAAAAATGGCAGTAGCAGTAATAAAAAAAGTCTACCAAGGTTCTTTTTCATCTGTATATCCTTTATTGATCAACTCATAGAGTTTATAACCTACTTTATATTCCGATTTAGAAGTTTCACTTTGATTTAGATTTTGTGCCTTTTTTGTTTTACCTTTTTTATCACTACCAGCACCGGCACTACTCTCGTTTGATTGACGTTTGGAGTTCGAACTATGTTCTCCCTCTTTTTTCTCATCTTGTGTTGTACTCGTCTTCTTAGAACTACTTTTTTTCGTTTTGGCATCTTTCTCGGGTAACATATCGGCAATGTTGACCTTACTGTCTAAGTGAAGTCTTTGTAGAAGGCGAAGGTTATAACGGGCATCTGTATCTTCACCTAAGCTCAAGGCCTGACGATAATAACTCATTGCTCTATCATAGTACTTTAAACGAACTGCACAATTACCCATGTTGTAAAGCAGACGCTGTTTAAGTACGCTGTCTTTGGTTTCAATAGCTCCAAAATAGCGCATCGCATCTTTATATTTTTTCGCCTTATAATTAGAGACACCAATATTATAATAGGAGATCGTACTTGGAGAGACATTCATAAAACTTTGAGATGCTCTATCATATTCTTTCATTTTAAACTGCTTATTTGCCTTATGTAAATAATAAAAATCAAAACTTCCAGCACGTGCTGAATGCGGTGACATAATCATTAGCAGCAATAAAAGAAGTGTTCGCTGATGAAGGTTCGTGACTGCTAAAATAAAGAGAATAATAGCTATACCAAGCGGACCATAGTAGAGATCAAGGTAACTCTGTACAGAAACATTAGCTTCTTCTTTATCTTGCGAATCCAGATCACTCACTAGCGTATCGATCACGCTCAGATCATTAGTATCTAGAGGGTAGTAATGCCCTCCACTTTTAAGTGCCAACTCTTTTAAAATAGGGTTAATACGTGAGATGACTAAGGATGAGTATTGATCCTTCACCAACTTCCCATCTTTACGTAATGAAGCACCCCTTTTGGAGCCTGTAGCCACGATATAAAGTACGATACCATTATTGGTACATATCTTTGAAAGTGTATTGAGATTCTGTTCTTCTCCTCCATCACTAAAGATAACAAGTTTTTTCTCTTTAAATGTGCTAGCTGCGATGGTCTCAAGCAGTGCTTTTAGATTTGTACTTTTAGTCAAGATGTACTTTGGTTCTAAGGCATCTAATGCCATGAGACTAATCGCTGTGTCTGTGGTTGGTGGTGAAATAAGGAGTGCATTCGAGGTAAATGCAAAAAGTGAGAACCTATCGGTAGGACGCTCAGTAAGTAGTTTTTTTATAGCTTCTTTAGCAACCGTATAACGCGTTGGCTTCAAATCATCTGCCTGCATTGAGAAAGAGGCATCTAGCGCCACAATAAACTCTTGTGAGTCAAACTTCTCACTTGTGCGTGTACTGCTGACCACAGGACGGCTCAAAGCGATAAGCATCAATAATAGTGCCATAAAAAGAAGCTGTAACTGTCGTATACCCATCTTAGTATCATCAACTAAGGCTTCCCCTTTTAAGGCATCCATCTGTTGTTTGTAAAGAAGATAAAGTGGAATAGCAAGTAACCACACCCAGAGATGCATCACACCCATTAGAATCTCCTCTTACGAATAAGATAAAGCAGTAAAAATATAGCAAAGAGAAGAGGAATAGCAAAATAAAGTCGCTTGTTCAAATAGTGTTCAGAGTGTATATTACTTGGTTCAAGAGTATTAAGCTCATCATAGATACTGTTTAATGCACTCGCATCACTCGCTTCAAACATTTTAGCATTGGTATCTTTAGCAATACGCTGTAATAACTCCTTGTCATAACTCCCGTCCTTACCTATTCCAATGGTATAGATCTTGATCCCATCACGCAGTGCTAATGAGACAGCATCCTTAGCCGAGATCGCCCCACTGTTTTGATGTCCATCTGTCATCAACAAGATGACCTTACTTTGTGCATCACCTTTTTCTAAGAGTCGTGTCGCAGCTGCAATACCTTCACCTATCGCTGTATTTTCACCAGCTATTCCCACATCAATATAATCTAGTAAAAAAGAGACTGCCTGCATGTCGTATGTTAAGGGAACACTCGAAAAGGCAAATGTACCAAAGACCGTAACTCCAATATTATCATCAAAGCGTTCTTGCACAAAACGACGTAGCACCGCTTTGACAATATCAAACTTACTAAGCGCTTTGTCTTCTGCGTCATAACCACTCTCAGCCATTGAACCACTCGTATCTATTACAAAAACCAAGTCACGACCCTTACGCTCCTGTGAGACCTTCTGATCATAGCTAATAGGTGATGCCATAGCTGTAACCATCAAAGCGAGTATAAGGGAGTAGAAGAGTCGTTCACGGTTAAAAAAACTTGTTTTACGAACGAAGAGGTTAAGATGAGGAAAGATGATCTTTTTGAGTGAAGCTGGACAACGATAAATACAGATAATAAGAAAAAGAAGTAGAAAGAAAAGTGGATATTGAAATGTAAAGTGACTCACTTCAGAGATCCTTTTTATCGTTTATCATCTCTATTTTACTCCAATAGAGCTAATCAACCTTTTAAGAGCCAAATCCACCCAAAAGCTCAGAAGAAACCTTCTCTCCTTTGTCACCTTTATGATGGGAGAGAAAATGACTTAGATCTTCTATCTGCTTGTTTGAGAGTTTAAGTGCGAACTGTACCATCATCGCTTGAGACGGACTGTTTGCCTTACCTAAACGAAAATAGCTAAGTTTTTTATGAAGTTCTTGTTGCTCTTTTAATGCCAACCTAGGAGCATTTCCTCCACCTTCAGCTGAAGGACCATGACAACCATTGCACCCTTTGCTAAAATAGAGCATCTCACCACGATTATACTGCTGATCCGCACCATATAGTGGTCCAAAGTACAGAAGTGTCAAGAGTAAGAATCTCCCTCGTATCATCTAAGTAGATGCCTACTGAAAAAAGTCCACATAGACTTTTTGTAAATACTGTTTTGCACGGTCACCTTTTTCGACCTTGTCTTCGAAAATCGATTTAGTAGAAGGAAAGCGTTCACTATATTCACGATATATCTCACATTTCATGTCAATATGCTTATTAAACTGCTCTATGACATTACGCATGTCTTCAGGTGTAGAGATAAAGCGCATGAAGTGTTGAAACATACGTTCACGGGTATCCATTACAATATGCTCATCGACTTCTGCCGCCATACCTTTGATATCCCAACGTGAGAAATATATACCACTTTTAATAGGAGGCATCACTTCAGCATAAATGGCACGCACATAATCTGGATAATCATCAAATGACTCTTGTGGTGTATCACAAGAACCATCATCACAGTCACCTAACGCTTGCTTTTTTATCGCTTCAAATTCACTTCTGAATTCATTGATATCATTTTCGTTCATGTTAAACCTTTATATAGTTGTTAAATATTGTCTGCGCGATCTCTTCAAGTAGATCTTCAAAACTAAAATAGTTTTGAACGCCATTTTGTTCGCATATTGCTTTTGTTGCTACTTGATATGAGGCATCTTCACCTAACTCTAAAAAGTTAGGACAAAAATGTGTTTGAGCAAAAAGAGTCTCATCCATGGTGTTAATGACAAGGTCATAATCACTTAAATCAACATCTAAGTTCTCATCAATACGATTAATGTCTAGATCCAGCTCTAACATCTGTGCGTTTTTCATAATCGCTTCTATCTCTGGATGATAAAAATGAACATCTTGCTTGTTAAGAGTTAACGCTAATGCTCGACTTAATGCATTTGTACCAACAATGGCAACCTTATGAAAACTGTTTCGTTGACAAAAAGAAGCCACACACTCAGGTAAATGGTAATGACCTGATAACTGTTCACCCTCGCGCAAGATAAAGTCACATCCTGCACTTTTAGAGACAAGCATGCTTTTTGTATCGAGTACATCAAGTACTTCTTCATTATACTCTTGTGCGATATAAGCACCATTGACATGGGACTTCTTCAAATTGAACACAGTGAAGTAAAGATCATCAGGACGAATGTTCATTGGAATGATCATAGCGTCTGCATGTTGCGTTTTAATGATACGGTTAAGAATGACAAACAGACGATTTGTCTGTGCACTCTCAGCAATTAAACCAAACAGTAAGCTCTTGTTAGAAAGCTTGTTATCCACATTCATTGTAGGAATGCCACTTTCAGTGATTACTTGATCCCCCATAGTGCATGTGCCTCCTCTTCTTCAACACGACATCTGTCGCACATTACTTCGCCACCGCGATGAACGAATGGCATACCACACTCATCACAGCGTTTAACACTAAATGCAATAAGTTTCTCTCGTTCAGGTCTAAAGATCTGTTCTAGATTAAACGTTTTTTTGATCGTCAATGAATTTGGTTCACATACATCATGACAACTCTGACACTTAATACAGTTAATCGCATCGAAATCAATAAACCCACCATATTTATCACTGCTTAAAGCACCCGTTGGACAGATACGATAACACATCTGACAGTTCGTACAACTCGCTTCATCAATCACCTTTTGAGAGGTAAAGGAGATATCTTCTGCAGCAATAGTATGGTACTGACTTGGTACATCTGCACGTTTCATCGCCATCTGTAAGAGCTTACGACGATCAGGTACTACCTTTTGTCGAATACTCTGAATGTCATCGATAGTTGCACTATGTTCTTTAAGCATCTCGTCAAGAGACTCGACTTTATTGTCAAACTTCTGTTTAGCCTTAGCTGCTTCACTTAAAGAGGCTTTTGCAAAGAATGCACGTCGATCACTAACGCTTTTTTCAGTTTCTTCCTCATGATCGATCACTTCAAAACTAACTGACTTCTCAACTTCCATCGCTTCAAGTAAGAAGTTAACCTCTTCAATACGTTCTTCAATCAGTTGCACATTAGGCTTAGCTATTGGGCACTCAGCACAATGTGCTTTGTCGAAAGCGATCTTCTCTTGGCTCAAAAGTACTAAACTTAAGATCTCTTCACTGCTTAAAGCGGCAAGACAAGGGATATCCTCTTTACACGACACAACGCTTAAACCTTTCTCTAAAAAAGAGAACGTGTAATTAATGGGTGAAAAGTCATCAAGCTTATAGGCCACGTCAGGACAAGCCGACAAACAACCACCACAACCAACACAGTCATTTGGAACAAATGAAGGAAGGTTATTACTGATCTTAATAGTCTCTACAGGACAAGCATCAACACATTTTTCGCAGGTAGAGAACTTATTGGTCGTTCTGACACAGCGACTGATATCTAAACTAAGAAGACTCATGCCGTATAGTTACAACCATCTTTAGTGATCATCTCATTAAGGTACTCAAAGTCACTTAACATGAATTCTAAAGCAAATTCTGCAAGATCGAAGTAGAGTGCCGTACCGGCTTCTGATTTCATGTTCAGTAGAAACATTGGTGCCCACTCAAGGAGGTGCTCTTTTAAAAACTTCTGCTGTATATTTGCGATCTCACATGCCATATCTAGTGCATCATCTTCAAGTGCTTTACGTTCTGCATCACAAAGCATATACATAAATTCAAACTCGATTCCGATGTGGTCAACACTCACTGCACGGGCTTTGCCAAGATCAACACGGAAGTCAAAATCATTAAAAAGTTGAAGTACCGGGTTTTCACCTGCTGTCTCCATCATCTGATCTTCACGTTTATAGAATGACTCATACGGTGTCATATGGAGTAAAAAAAGGTTAGTAAAGTCAACATTGATGTACTGTTCCAAGAGCTCTTTGTGTGCAAACTGTTCGCGTCGTTCCCACTTCGCATAGTTTGGAAAAAAGGCCATGATGTTTTCATCGTCTTCGATTGATTTTAATAACGTTTCGTCTGGTTCACTCATTAAGAGACGTGATAAAAGAGCATAAATGTTAATACGTGCTTGTTGATTGGTTAAAATTTCTTGCATTAAAAAGTCCAATAGGAAAGTTGTTGAAGTATAGCTAAGCACCCCTCAAGGGGCACTTAAGCGGTTATTTTATGTTGACTGCGTAAGCTTTATCAGAAAGCGGAACTGCAGGACGTTTGATATGTTGAGGACGACGTAATTTGTCACCAGCTTCAAGAGGACGAGTAAGCTCATCTCTCCACGCTTGGTAAGTCTTAAAGTTGTTCTCATAGTTAACATTAATGTCACCGATCTTATCGCCAGCCTTCGCTTTTTCGATAATAACTTTTTGGTGCCATGCATGATTACCCGCAATCGGGTCAGCATGCGTTGGAGCCACAGCATTTTGCCATGAACCAGAAAGACCATCCCACCAGATGTTGTCAAGGTCTTTGTTAAACTCTTTAAACTTCCAGATATCGTGACGAGGGTGAATTCCCTTAGTCGGCTTTAATGTACCAACTTTTCCATCATTTGTCATCTCATAAAGAGGTGAACCGATACCCATAACACCAAGCTTATGCTCAAAACCAGGAATCTTCACAGACTCCGTAAGTTTCCAACGACCAGCGTGGTGTGAGTTAGCTGCAACACCAGGCATAGTTGCCTCTGTTGGTACTGCCATAGCTACAAAGTAACCAGAATCAAGTCCAGAAACAGTGTCAGTGATCGTAACACGAACTGCATCTCCACGCTTAAGATCAAGACGTTCAGCATCTTCTGTATTGATCCAAACCGGGTTATGGTTTTGAGAGATCTCCATAAGGTGCTTAGAGTTCACTGAACGTGTATGAATATTGTATGGAAGACGGAAAACCGTGTTCAATGCAAATTCATTATCATTTTTCATGTACTTATGGTGTACCTGTGAAACAAGGTGAATCATCTTCTCATGTTCCTCAGGATTTCTCGGATAGATAGGAATCGCATACTCTGGCCACTTCCACTCAGCAAACCATGCGCTATAAAGCTCTAGTTTCTTACTAAGAGTGTGGAATCCAGCGTGAAGTTTGCCATCGATCTCAACACCAATAGACTTCTCATGCTTACCATGTTTCACCCATAAAGCACCAAATTCATCTTGACGAACTTCATCTTTATGATACTTCTTACCATGTGCAAGAACATATGATCCTTCGATCTTAAGCTCTTCTTCTTGTGGTTTATAGACATTTTTCTTTTCTGTCCATGCACCATGTACACTCATGTACTCATATACTGGGAATTCAGCATCTGGATACATCTTCTTCGCTGCATCATGAAGCTTCGGTAGAAGTGACATTGCTGCATCAAAATACTCTGGCACAGAAACAGCACGAGATGGATCTTTCTTAGAAGCCCAGTACTTACGTACACCAAGGCTACCATCAGGATCCACATGGTGAACCATAAGGTTCGGGAAGAATTCAGACTCTTCCCAAACTTCACCAAGACCAAATTTCATGTGTGCTTCAAGAGTAGCACGAGCAGGATCTTTAGCTTTCCAACCCATACGCTCAGCTGCAACACGAATAACCGCTTGACGGAACTCGATGCGCTGCTCAGGTTTAGATGGAGTTGACTGCTGATCATTACGCTCACCAGCAAGACCTACTGGTAAGATGTAGTCACAGTACCAGTTTGTCTCAGACCATGTAGGAGAAAGGTTAAACGTAAGTTCGACTTTCTTCTCATCTTTAAGTACTTCGATCCAACGGAAACCATCTGGGTTGATCCAAACTGGGTTGTACATACGTGGGAACCAAACTGAAAGCTTAGTAGGGATATTAAGACCCTTTTTCTTCCACTTCTCTTGCCACTCAATATCTGTTAGAAGGTGTGGCAATATCATACTCATCTCATAAGAAGAGAGTGGATACTCTGGTGGCCAAGCAAGTTCATTCCATGCATCAACCTTAGGAGGACGCTCACCAGAAACAGTTGCTTTATCACCCTTACCAGCAACAGAGATCTCATGCCAGTGGTGCCATGAAGTACCACCGATGTCACCACGTAATGCACCACGAAGTGCCAATGTTAAGAAACCGGCACGAGCGATCATCCAACCACCACGGTGGGCAATTGGACCTGAACGCCAGATGTAAGTCGAGATACGAGTACCTGCATCAATAAACATTTCGAAAAGTTCATCTAGCTTATACTCATAACCTTCGATCTTACACTCTTTAGTAATAAACTCTTTAGTATATGGTGCGTAGATCTCTTTCATCATCTCAATAAATGACTCATAGCTATCATCTTTAGGAGTTGTTGAGATATATTTATATCCAACCATCTTCTCGAGATACGCTTTATCCGCCATCAGGCGATCCCAGTTGATCCAGTTTTTAACAAACTCGTGATCTACTAAGTCATCACCATTAATATCTTTTTCGTGTAATACACGATTTGCAAGATAAAGGTAAAGTGCTGTCTCTGTACCTGGCCATACTGGCAACCAAAGGTCAGCAATACCAGCAGAGTTAGAAAGACGAGGGTCAAGAACGACCATCTTTGCACCATTTTTACGTGCATCTGCGATCAGACCAGCAGACTGCTGGAAGTAGTGACCTGCATCAGCAGCGTGAGATGACTGAAGGAACACCAACTTAGCGTTAGCCCAGTCTGGTGAGTTACGGTCATCATTTGCCCATTGGATAGAACCCTGACGTGCACCTGCAGAACAGATGTTTGTGTGTGAGTTATAACCATCAATACCCATTGAGTGTGGTACACGGTGACCGAAACCATTCTCATTTGGACGACCTACGTGGTAGATCATTGATTTTTTAGAGAGATCATCACCAACAGCAAGTGTATCGTGCATTTTCTTACCGATCGTTGCCATTGCTTCGTCCCATGTCGTACGAATCCACTTACCATCACCACGTGCAGAACCTGGAGCTCTTTTTAGTGGGAAAGGAATACGATCTGGATCATACATCTGTGAAAGTGTTGCATAACCCTTCGCACAGTTACGACCACGAGAACCATCATGAAGAGGGTTACCCATGTACTTACGTACTGTCATTGTATCTTTATCTACCCATGCAGTAAGACCACAACCCGCTTCACAATTTGAACAAACAGTTGGAACGATCGTAAAGTTATTTACTTTAATACCATCTGGATTCTCAGCGCTTTCAACACCGTTACGTTCAATACCACCACGTTTCCAGTCATCACCATCAAGCTCTTGGAAATCATTCCACTCTTCTACCGGTGGGTAAAACGAGATAGAGTCTGGTGTGTTGGTAAACTTACTTGAAGTCACTGACTCTGCAACGGCGTCAGTTTCAAAAACGCCCTTTGCAACAGCAGCACCAGCAACGGTAAATGCCGCGCCTTTTAAAAATGTTCTTCTACTTTCTAAATACATTAAAATCCTCTCTTAACTCATTGGTAATAGCTGAGGAATAATCAGCCATACATGTTTAACAACCCATAGGCCCACTACTGCAGACAGTGCAGCAAGCTTTAATAGACCATTTGAACGATTAACAATACTTAGCAATACAAGTACCATTGGTACCATATAAGCGAAGACTTGGCCAATCCAGAACATTGTTGCATACTCGCCATGTCCTTTAACCGCTTCTAAGATAACTGCTACTTCTTCAGCTTTCATTGGGCCGAAGATGTACTCTGCCATATAAATAGTGAATGATGTTGCCGCTGTAAGACCAAGAATGATCGCCATCGAACGAATCGACTCTTCTTTCATCTTAGAACCAGTTACTGCATCATAAAGAATGATAGTCGCAGAACCTGCAAGCAGTGCAGCCAACATCATCTGTACTGTCTCTGTTGGCATCTGCCAAAGCTCACGTGCTGTACACATAGATAGTAGCGCCGCAGTATAAAGTGTTACTGGGATCGCTAATAACATTGTCCACAACAGAAGCTTGTCATACGCTGCATCGTCTTTCTTAATGAAAGAGAAAAATGCAAGAAGCGTAATAAGACCCATAAAACCAGAAGCCATGATAGCCCCGATAGTAATAGGAGATGTCCAATGTGGGTAGAAAAAGATGTGCCACATTCTAAATGGTTGGTGAAGGTCAGCAAGTGTGAACAGTAGGAAAATACTGATAAACACGATCGAAATCACCGCTACTGGGAAACGTAGTGTTGCTACTGCTGGATCATCACCATGGCGTTTCTGAAGATAGAAAAGCATGAAGATAACACCAGTACCAATACTCTTAGCCCACATGTTCATAGTTACAAACCAAGGCCATACAATGCCAGGAAGACCAACGTCAAGGGTTACTACTGCGTGTGTCGCAGCTACTGCTTCATGTACCATTAGTGGTGTCCTCCTACAGGCATTTTAGTCGTAAGTCTGTCGAAAAGCTCATAGCCTTCCGCTCTAAACGACGCAAGTGGGTTCAAGTTAACGTTACCGCCACCTACATAGTAGTGGTGAGGGTTAGTGCCCTTCTCAGGCTTACGTACTTGAACATCACCTTGATGTTGCATGATGTACTGAGAGATGTTTGAAGTAGGATCTTCAATATCTCCAAAGATATTTGCTTCAACTGGACATGCTACAACACACGCTGGCATCATAGATGATGCGATACGGTGTGCACAGTATGTACACTTATCTGCTGTTTGTGTCTCTGGATCGATATAGATCGCGCCATATGGACAAGCCATAACACAACCCGCACAACCAATACAACGCTCTTTATCAATGTTAACAATACCATTTTCGATGTAGTGAAGTGCACTAACCGGGCAGATACGCTCACATGGTGCGTTTTCACAGTGGTTACAACGTAGTGGAGTAAACGTACGTTTTGTTTCAGGGAACGTACCTACATCTACATACTTAACACGAAGACGCCATGTAGATAGAGGAACTTCATTCTCTACCTTACAAGCAATCTCACAGCCCTTACAACCCATACATAGGTGCAAGTCAACGAGGAAACCTAATTTCATCCATTCTCCTTGAGTCAGATATTTAAGTGATAGCTAATATTATGCCAACTTATGCACGTCAAAAGACATGCTTATGATTAGCACAATAGGGCTATACGCTAGGGCGATGTTACCTGAGAATGGATTAACTGAAACTAAAAAAAGTCTCTATTTTCGGGGAAAAGTGATAAAAATTTGATAGGTGGGAAAAAACAGCTTTTGTTAAGTTTAAGGACAATTTTTGTCCTATTAAGCCTAATGAATTACCACTAAGCTGAAGAATTTAAATTAATTATATACTAAAAGATAAGAGAGATGACTATTCTTCTTCGTCTTCTTCCTCAATATAATCATCAGGGTTTTCTAGACAATCAAGACCATCGGCATGGTTTTCAACACCTGCACCATACTCATATGTCAACTCACCGCCATCTTTACCTTGGTTCAATGTTGTAACGGTTGCTCCGAGAAGAAGAATGATTGCTACCGCTTCGACGATAAACTTGTTCATCTTGCAACCAACAAGTTTGATCACCGCAATCACACCAAAGGCAATGGCTAGGTAAAGACCAAGGGCCTTATGTTCAAGTAACTCATGTTGGCCCTCATCTGTTAACAGTGGATAAGCATCTGGTCCAGCTTGGGAACCTGTGTACCACGCAGCTATAACACCAAGTGCAGCAAAAAGCATAATACGTGAAGAGATCTTTGACATCCCTTCACTACGTGTATATAAATATATAAGCCCGAAAATCGAGGCAACGATAGGTAAGACAATGGCGAAATGTGCTGTAGCTGGGTGTAACATCATAAATAACTCCTGAGTTAATTGTTGGGAGTATCATACATAAAAGTTATATCAATGTAAAGTACAAACGTCTAATTCGGTATAGAGTAATCAACCTAAAGCTCTTGTTTTCATATCACCACAACTTTTTTATTACTTCTTATCACTAGGATGCTACGTTTCTTCTTTACGACTCGGCATTTAGTGCCTCCCTGCATTGCGCTGTTGGCGCTGATGCTCGCACAAAGCAGAAATCTAGCGGCAAAGAAGAAAGTGCAAACGCGGTCACAGCTACTGACAGATATATCATATGCTCTGAGTTAGGAAAGCCAGTTGACTGTTTGAACTGTGCCCTGAAGGTTGTAATAGCGAAGTCGAGTCCATGCTTAATATTACTATTGAGGTTTTTCTACTCTAGCAATAATAACATTCATTATATTTCGGCAAGGATTAAAATGTAGTTTTAACATTAATAGATGCGTTACCACTTAGTCTCTTT
>Ga0256828_1001573_pt1 | contig 14128 bp, 11 predicted proteins | sample CV88metaG_FD_185993 | JGI IMG/M metagenome (GOLD analysis project Ga0256828, IMG submission 185993) | Hydrothermal vent microbial communities from East Pacific Rise, Pacific Ocean - CV88 | ecosystem: Environmental > Aquatic > Marine > Hydrothermal vents | place: Pacific Ocean: East Pacific Rise...
ACATTAACATTCTCTACAATTGGTCGATCATTCGTACCAGTTATGGTAATGGTCACGGTTGAATCTGGTGCACTTTCAAAAGCTTCTGGAGATGTTGATTCTACTGCCTTATATGTAAAAGTAACCGTTGTGGTTTCACCATCAGCTAATGACTGAAAATTATCGCCTACATCATAAGTAAATGCACCTGTATCTGCATTTAAAGTAACTGTTCCTTCATCAGAAGAGAGATCGCTCGTCATTACATAAGATATTTGACTATTGTCAGCATCTGCTCCTGACAATTGAGCGGTAATGATCGAACCATCTTCAATTGCATCTAGGGCTACATCTTGTGTAGTAGGTGCATTGTCGTTAAGATTGTTGATAAAGATAGACACAGTTTGAACAGCCGTATTACCATATGAATCTCTTGCATTGATTATTACATTATATATATTATCGGCACCAATATCTAGTGGCGTTTCATAGTCAGGAGGATTGATAAACGACAAAACTCCTGTTTGTGGATCTAATGTAAAAAGATCGCTATCTAATGTATCTTCTAAACTATAAATAACACTACTTACATCTACACTTGAAACAGTTAAGACAGGGTCTGTACTATTTTCATCATAAATTACAACATTTTCTGAAGTAATAGTAGGAGCTGTTTGGTCAAATATATTGGAACTATCATCGCCAACAGGACCGCCAGAAGTATTTGCACCCGGGATATGTTCTGCACCTCTATCTATTCCTAAAATATGTACAGAGTCTGGCCCTGAATCCATAGGAATATATTGTGAAGAGGAAGCATCAGGAGTACCATTACCAGCTGCTGTATTGTCTAACACATCATCTATGCTCTTATCTACTTGGTTATTTGCATTGTCTGCTTCTGCAACGACAGAACCATCTGCAAGAACTGTAAACACACCAGCATACTCAACAGCTTCAGTTACTGCAAGATATTTTACTGAAAAAACAGCATCAGGATTGACACTTACAATTTTATCGCCTTCAAAGATAAAAGCACCATCTGAAGCATCTCTTACTGTTCCATCAGCAGATACAATCGTTACACCCTCAAGTGATGAGTTCGCATTTGCTATGATTTTTCCAACAACCTTGTTCATAATAGACTCCTAATATTATATTTATAGGTAATGGTATCATTGTTCAAAACGATTGTAAATAGTACTTTGGTACGATTAGCTTTTTATTGAGTGTAACAATAAAAAATATGAAAATTATGTGCTTTTAAGAAGATGGAATATGTAAGGTGAAAAGAGCCCCGTTCTCATGGTTTTGAGCAGTTATACTTGCAGACATTTTGTCCACAATTTGTTTACTCATATATAAACCTATACCTGTGCCCTTTCCATCTACTTTAGAAGTGACATTGGCATCAAAAATATGTGGAAGTATGTGTTCTGGAATCCCCCCTGCATTATCTAAAATTTGCACCTCTACTTCGTTTGGCAACTCTTTTACGATAATTTGCAGTTTTCTATGCTTAATATCATTCTCCACAAAAGCATCCCTTGCATTTGAAAGAAGATTTAAAAGAACATGTTTAAACTCATTTTTAATCACATTAATTTTTATTGACTCATCACAAACAAGTTCAACCTCAATGGTATGTTTTAATAAATCATCTCTTACTAAGAGTAAAACAGCTTCTATACTCTCTTTTAAGAAAAACTTCTCAGGTTCTTTGTCTGGACGAAAAAAACTTCTAAATTCACTTAGTGTCGTTAAAAGATGTTCCACCTGTGCATCTGTGTCTTTTTTATGCTCTAGTAGATACTCCTCGTCTAAGCTTCCATCTTTATACTCAAGAAGTAAAAGTTCATTCATCATAACTATGGCGTTTAGGGGTTGTTTCCATTGATGCGCCACGGCATCCATCATCTCACCAAGTGCTGCATGTTTTGCTTGTTGGGCGAGCATCTTTTCATTCTCTTTTTCTAAAACAATTCTACGGGCTATCTCTTTTTTTAAACGCCAGCTCCAAAACAATGTACCCAAAATAATAAGAGATGCGACAAAAGCGATTTGCCATAAAAGTGTATAGTCAATTTTTTCAACATAATCTCTACTCACCCATTTATGTAAAATTTGCTGCTTTGTATGTTCATCTATAATGCTCCCCACTTTGTTAACAATACCAACTAAGGGTGCATAGTCTTTATCTACTGCGAAGGCTAATTTAGTTGTAAATTCTGTTTTTCCAACTACGGCAATATTGGCAAGTTGCATATCTGTAATCATATACGAACCCAAAGCCATACTTGTAAGCATCGCATCGTACTTACCCTCTGCTACGGCTTGCAAACCTTCGTGAATATTTTCAACCTCTACAAAATGATAATTTGGATACTTCTCTTTTATTTTTTTTACATACCCATAATCTCTAATCATAGCTATGGTTTTGTCTTTAATTTGGTAGAGAGAATCTACATAAGGCATTTTTTCATTCATGATTATTACAATAGGGTTAGAGAGAAAAGAGTTGCTTAAAAGAAAATCGTCACTTAGCTTAGTGTCTGTACTTACTGTCAGCATTTGTACCTTGTGTGATTTTAAAAGTTCTAATGATTCTTGCCATGTTGAAACGACATGTTTTTTAAAATGAACACCAGTATGCTCTTCTATAATTTTTAAGAAATCTGCAATTATCCCTACATAATTTCCCTTCTCGTCAAAAGCTTCAAAAGGGAGCCAATGGGGGTCTCCTGTAAAATCTACCTCTTTATGTGTCTGTAACCATTGCTTTTCATTTGTAGTTAAATTCTCAAGTGGTTTTGAAAAAAGAGTTGTAGAAAGAAAAAAAAGAGCTACAAATAAAAGTCTAAGATTCAAAATCACCGTATCCTTTTTTAAGTTGTGCTTGTTTTGCTAAAACTTGTACACTTTGACTAATGTCTTCTTGTGCAATATGGTAATGTTGATGAAGTTTTTCAAGAGATTCATTGATACGCTTTGAAAGGTTCTCTCCTAAAGAGTCAATCTGCTGTTTCATCTCACTTAATTGTTCATCTTTACCTTGTGCAATCTCTTTAGAAAGCGAACTTAACTCCGACTGTGCTTTAATGTAATCAGCACGAATTCTTTCTATATCTCGTGTTATATCTTTAATGGTTGAATAGATGTCATGCAAACCACTATTTTTTTCTTCTAGTTCATCCATGCGAGTTGAAGATAGAATCATCTGTTGCATAATCATTTCACTTTGATTTCTTATGTTTTCAAGTCGGTTTTCACCCTCTAAAAGTGAAGTATTGACACTCTCTGCATGAGATTTCAAAGAGATAACCTGCGATTCAAAAGATTTGGTTACACCTGAAAGTTGTTGCAGAGTATGTTTAGTAATCGCTTTTGCAATCTCGTCAGATATACTTTTCATACTATGTAAACTCGCTTTGAGTTCTTCCATATCTTCTGCAATGTCACACCTAGTATCTACAGCTTTGTTGAGTGTAACTTTAATTTTGTTGTAATGATCTTGCTCAGCAACTCTTAAAATATCTATGTGTTTATGCACTACATTGTCTAATTCTGGAAGTTGTACATCGGTAAAGTACTCAAAACCTTTGTTAACATCTTTATGCCATGACTCCATCTCATCAAAGCGCTTCAAAAAATTTGCTTGGTTAACTTGTATGGCATCAAGTGCTTTAATATCTTCTTGAAACTTTTTTCGTACCTCTTCACGCACCTGTTGATCTTCTTGCTGAGAAAATTGCATACGCTCTTCTAGTTCAGACATAAACTTTTTAAGCGAACTTACTTCAGAAACGAGTACCTTTGTAAACTCTTCTTGTGTTCGTGCCTGTTCAGACTCCTGTGTTTGTTGTAAAATATTCATAACTATAAAAAGTAAAAGTGCTACCAAAAGTGGAAAGAATGACTCACGAAGGAGTAAAATAACATCGCTTGTATCAGGATGAATAATAAAATGAACAACAGAACTAATAGCACCAATACCCACCATGAGTGGAGCATAATTAATTTTATTTGGACGTTTGAGTATCCAAATTTGGCGAAGAAAGAGAAGAGCCATAAAAGTAAAGGCTAGAAGTAAATCATTTGCAAACATTATGTACTACCTTTTATTTAGGTATATTCTATCATAAATATTTATAAAACTATACTTAAAAGCTCTTTTGGCGTTTGTAGTGAGGCAAAGCCTTCGGCATCTGGAGAGAACCCCCATGTAGCAAATTTTGCTTCTATGTTTGCATTTTTTGCACTCATCATATCTTTTGAGTTATCGCCAACCATAAGAGCAAAATCTTTTTTTGCATCAAAATGATAAAAATCTAAAATCTTCAAAAGCATTTCAGGGTTTGGTTTTGAGTGGCTTACTTTATCTGCTCCTATGATTTTATCAAACAAAGAAGCGATGCTGAGTGACTCTAACATTCTCACAGCAAACTGAGTTGGGGCATTTGTTGCAACTGAGAGTTTGACCCCCGCATCTTTTAAACCTTTTAGCATCTCTAAAACGCCATCATAAAGGTAAGGGTTTTGAGTACACTGAGTGGCATAATGTTTTTCAAAAACAACTCTATCGCGTTCTTCATAACTCTCTGTATTATAAAAGAGTAAAGGGAGATTTCTCACCTCCATATTTATAGCCTCTACAATAAAAGACTCTTGTAAAGGTGGAAGATTATGATTTATTTTACGAACATAGTTTACTGATATGGTAATATCTTTTTGAGAATCTAGGAGTGTTCCATCCATATCGAATATAACTATTTTTTGCACACTATTGCCCTACTTCATCTTCTCATAAATTTCACAAAGAGCATCTATGAAACTTTCAGAATCGTTAGGGCAAGAACAAACTCTGTACTCTTTAAAACCCAGTTCTTGCGCTATCTCTTTATACTCAATACCAAGTTCAAAATCTGTTTCAGAGTTATCTATAGTAAACGCGAGAGGGAAAATAATAACACCACGGTTTCGTACCGTTTTAAGTTTCTCTTCCAAAGAGGGTTTTAACCACTCCATTGGTCCCACTTTTGACTGGTAAGCCAAATGGGCTTCATGAAACGCCATCCCCTGCTCTTGCATCATCTTTTTGAGTATCTCTACATGGCGCTCAACATGTTTTTCATACACATCTCCCGCTTTAACGATTTTTTTTGGTAAACCATGAGCTGAAAAAATAATGTCAAAATCTCTATAATCAGCATCGCCAACAGTTTTTTGAATACTCTCAATAATCGACTTATTATAACTTTCATTTTCAAAAAAGTGTTTTATCTCTACTAAAAGTGCATTATCACCAATCTCATGGTACTTCTCTTCAAAATCTTCTAAAGAGGATTTTGTCGTAGTAGTTGAGTACTGTGGATACATAGGAATAAGGTAGATTTTGTCTACTTTTAACTCATTAAGTCTCTTAATTGCTTCATCTGCAAAAGGGGGAGTGTATCGCATTGCAAAATCTACTATAACATTTTCCCCTAGTCTCTCTTGGAGTTTTTTTACAAGATTTTGTGTATGACCTACTATTGGTGATTTTCCACCAAGTTCACGGTAGATCTCTTGAGAGCTTTCAGTACGGGAAAAGGTTATCATCCCCCCTACAAATTTTCTTAGCAAATCACTTTTCATTGTAAGTATATTTTTATCGTTAAACATATTTTTAAGAAACATCTCAACCTCTTCTAGGTTGTTTGGTCCCCCCATGTTTAAAAGTACTACTGCTTCTTTTGCCAATCTATGCCCCTATTTTATGTAAACTGCTAGCCATATAACAACTTTTTTTGTTTTCAGTAAGGTATGTGCTTTTTGAGATGGTATAAAAAGAGTGTCCCCTTTTTTGAGTTTGTGAACCACTCCATCCATCTCTATTTTTGCACAACCTTGTAAAATGACTACCCACTCATCACACTTTTGTGTAAAAGTTTGAGGAGTACTTAGTGTATTACTGACTATGGTTTTAATCTCTACATTTTTATGAGTAAGCTGAGAGATAAAAAGTTCATTATCTAACTCTGGTAAAGTAAAATCATAAATATTACTCATCTTTTACCCTTAAAGAGACCTCATACATAAACTGATGCAATTCTAGCATATCTTCATAGATTTCATAGAGTGTCTCTATAAGTTTTTCACCATCTTCTATGAAATGTGGGTCTAGTCTCTTAAATGTTGCCATCCCTTTGTAGAGTGAAAGTTCCACATTTGGCATATTGGCATTAAAACCTCTAGGGTAGCGTTTGTACCCTTTTTCTAAATGAGTATACTCTTTTCCCATCCCTTTTATTTTTGTTAATATATTCCAAAGTTCTTGGCGTTTTATCTCATCTTTAATAGTCTCACGAAAAGCATCTAACATAGGCTTTTCAAACCATCTTACCCCTACTGCTACCATAAGTTCATCGGGAGAAAAATGGAGGTAAAAAGAGGAGCTTTGCATACGCTTTGTATTACCCTGCCAAAAGATAACACCTATGCGAGATTTTATGGGTTCTTTGTTTGCTCCCATACGGCGAGTATCACGGTAGATTCTATAAAGAGATTTGTTAATTTTTGGTTGGGCATTAATGGTGGGAACGAGAGCTTGAAGATGTTCGCCCATCTCTACCACAAAGGCACGAGATGGATTTAAGATGAGCTTTTCATACTCATCTTTATGAGAAGCAAACCACTCTTTGTTATTATTTTCTTTTATTTTTTGTAAAAAAGAAAGTGCTTGAGGGGGAAAGCCTGTAAATTCCACAGAGCTTTCCTTAGACTATCTTTCTATTTCTAAACGCGAGAGCTATAACAACAAAGACAATAGCATAAGTAACCGGCACAAAATCAGGAATTGGCACTGGGTCACCTTTTGCATACGAGTGCATACCTGCAAGGTAATAGTTTACCCCAAAGTATGTCATTAACACCGATGTAAATGAAAGCAATGAGATAACCGAATAATTAAACTCGCTGTAAATTGACTTAATAAAACGCAAGTGAACAACAACAGCATAAACTAAAATAGTTACAAGTGCCCATGTCTCTTTTGGATCCCAACCCCAGTAACGTCCCCATGATTCATTTGCCCAAACGCCACCAAGAAAGTTACCTACAGTAAGCATAACTAAACCAACCATTAAACTCATCTCATTAATTGCATTGAGCTCTTTAATGGAGTTTGTTATTTGCACTTCATTTTTCTCTGTTTTTACAATGAAAAGTAAAATAGTTATAAAACCTAAAAGAGCACCTAAACCTAGAAAACCATAAGAGGCAGTAATCATACTAACATGAATACTTAACCAGTAAGAGTTAAGAACAGGTACAAGGTTTGTTACTTGAGGGTTCATCCAACTAAGATGTGCTACAAATAAAATAAGCCCTGCAAGTATAGACGTCGAAGCCAATGTAATTGGTGAACGTTTAGAGAAGATAAAACCAGCTAAAACAGTTGCCCATGCGATATATGTCATAGATTCAAATCCATTACTCCAAGGAGCATGACCTGAGATGTACCAACGAAGAGCAAGTCCCATTGTATGAGCCAAAAAGAAGAGAACAAGTAAACTAAGAGATGCTTTCGTTACTAGAACCATTCTAAGTTTTGGATAAATAATTTTTGCAAAACTTAATACTAAGAGAATAAAGCCCATAATAAAATAAAGTGGCCATAAAATTTCAAATATGTTTGAGTGATTATAAAAAATTTCTGCTTTTATGCGCCCTTCACTTGGGTATACGGCTGCACCATATTGTTTTTGATATTTTGCGATGTCGGCTATGGCATTGTCTGGTTTTGTCCAGTCTCCAGAACTAAGTGCTTTATCAACCGATGTAAAATAATCGACAGCAAGGTTTCTTACCTGTGAACTATACTCAGGTTTAAATGTTTTTAAAGCTTCAATTGTTGCGAACCATTTGTTATTTGCATCTTCTGGGTTTGGCCAAATTTTTATAAGTGAACCTGTAAACACCATATAAGCAACATTTACTTTTTCGTCAATTTTAAGAACGGCCTTATCTAGTTTATTTCTATTTTTAGGCTCTTTTCTAGCCGCTTCATCTACAAGTTGTGCTAACTTATAACCTCTCATTCCTTGAGGATCTTGAAAGAACTGAGAGAAAGAAACATATTTAGCATCACGTTTAGCACCTATGGCCTCGTTCACTTTTTCATCTTTTGTTCTAATAATCTTAATATCTCTATAGACATCAGGTCGTACCATCATCCCAATAATAACCTGCATAGGAGTAAGTTTAGTTTTCCCCACTTGAAGGCTAGAACTTCTGTAAAGTTTAGCAAAGATTTCTGTAGAGAGTGTATCCATAGGTTTCATACGACCTCTTGAATCTTGTACTATAAGGTGTCCAAATTTATCGGCACTTTGTTTATCAAAAGAAAGAATTGTTTTAATGGCAGGGTCTAAAGTTTCTGCCTTAGAAGGAACAGATGAAAATAAAAGACCAATAGCAAGAATTACTGGCACAATTGCTGCATCACGAGCTTTTTGTGCTTTTGCTGCAAGTTTTGAAAATCTATGTTTTTTTGAAAACAGTGACCAAAACATACCAATAGCAAGAAGAAGATACCCAGCATATGCCCAGATTGTTCCAGGATCGTTGTTTACCGAGAGGACAGTTCCTTTTTCATCTCTATCATAAGAAGCTTGAAAAAATCTAAACCCTTCATACTCTAAAATATTATTCATAAAAATTCTATATGGCATATGTACCCCATTTTTTTCATCTATTAATTCCACTTCACTTGCATACGATGCTGGGCTCATAGAACCTGGGTAACGATCAAGCTGAAAATCAAGAAGCTTGATTTTAAAAGGTAAAGGAATCTCTTTTGCACCATAAGCTATGCGAACATCTACACCATTAAGTTCTAAATTACTCTCTTGACCTACCATGCCAGATCTTCCAAAGACAATACTCTCTGAAGATTTACCATCAACATCTACACTAAAACGGAGTGCATCCATACCTGCCATTTTTACTTTTGCTTTTGGATTTGTTATAATTTTCTTAGCAGCATGTGGTAAAAACTTACGAAGTACAAAACTTCCTAAATCTGTGGAGTATAAAACGCGGTTGTTAAAAATCTCTTTGTTATTAGCTTCTAAATCACCTTTTGAGCGATCTGCCATTGTAAAATAAGAAAGTTTCATATCGTGTTTCATATATAATTTACCATCTTCTAAAAACAATGAAACAACAGGTTTGTTAAAAGTGTCACCCGATCCGAAATCAAGGACAAAAGTTCCTGCATCATAGTATTTACCCTCCGCTAATGCAACTGGTTGCCCTTTCGCTCCTGCTGTTACCATAAGATTTGCCAATGGTTTCCCTTTTGGGTCTTCTACTATTGATTCAATTGCATCTGGAATATACTCTAGAAGTTTTACATGAACATTTTTGCCATTTACAACTAAAGAGCTTGAAAGGTCATTATCGCCACGTTTAGAAAGGTAAACTACATCGGAAGATTCTGCTTTTTCATTTGAGCTACTAGCTGTAACACTAAAATATGTTTTAGAACTTGTAATGTGTGAAGAACTCATCCCCTCACGTATATGCATACTACCTTCATAACCTATGTAACGAGTAACAGCTGCACCAATAAGAATTACCAAAAATCCAATATGGAAAATAAATATTGGAGCTTTTTTTAGTGTGTACATTTTGTATTTGTAAATATTGAGCATAAGGTTAAAAGCAAGAAGCCCCATAAGAACTTCAAACCATCGTGCATTATATATTTCTGCTTTTGCTGTCATTGTTCCAAAGTCATTTTCAACAATGGTTGCATAGCCGATGGCAAATGCAAAAATGAGCATCAATACTGCCATAGTTTTCATCGAAGAGACGAGAGAGAGTAGTTTCTTCATAATAGTTTTCCTTTAGTAAAAAAAGTATTTTAGTAAAAGAAAACTAATAGAATGTAAAAAAAAACAACTATTTAAAAAACTACTGTACCATTTTATCTAGGAGATCAAATAACTCTTTTGATTTTTCTTCGGTATCTTTGAGTAAATTAATAATATCTTCATTTTTTATCTCTTGTTTAGAGTTTATCATATCCATCACTTTAGTGATATTTTTATGTACAGCTGCATGTGGATTAGCAATCTTATCTAAAGTGGCATTACCCTTAAAATGGGACTGAGCATCGGTTGTGTACCACTTGCCAAATTCACATGATGTATGGTCCCCTAGCTCTGGAACATATTTCCATTCAAAAACAGCAGAATAAGCATAATTTTTATAGACCATATGATCTAGTTTTGCCATATTAACAAAAAGTTCATGAGCTATAACAGCATTGTCCTCTGTAATTTTTTCAGAATTTACAATAAGTTCATTAAGAATCTCTCTAAAAGCATCAAGCTTACTTTGTGATGAGTGTGCTTTTTCATCAATTTGTTCGCTTACCTCAGCCATAGTAATAGAGTTTTGTTTGAGTATACTTATATTTACTTCTATTTCATTTGTTGCTTTTTGAGTTCTCTCGGCAAGTTTTCTTACCTCATCAGCTACTACAGCAAAACCACGACCATGTTCACCAGCACGAGCAGCCTCAATAGCTGCATTTAATGCAAGAAGATTCGTTTGGTCAGATATATCTTTAATAAGGGTAATAATACTAAAAATCTCTTCTACATTACTATTTAATTGCTCTACAGAACTATGAGAATCATCGACCATCTGTGTGATTTCAGAGATGCTCTCTATAACTTCATCGGTAGAACTTGTTACATTTGATATGACTAATTCTGTTTCTTCATTCAGTTTGTTGACATGATTTACATTTTTTACATTTTCGCTCATACTTGCACTTAAATTATTTGCATTGTCTATAGCCCCACGAATCATCTCATCTGAGAGTGCAAGGTCAAGACGATTTTTTTCCATACCTTTTTCAATCTCTTTAGCTGCATCTATAGCTTTTTGAGCTTCCTCTTTTGCTTCTAAAGATAAAATTTCCACTTTTTCTAAAAAGCGGTTAAAACTTGCACTCGCTTGACCCAGTTCATCTGTTGATTTTACAGGTAAGCGTTTAGAAAGGTCAGCATCTCCCTCTGCAAGTTCTTTAGCCACCTCACCTAAGTTAATAATAGGACGAGCAATAGCATATTTTATAATCCAAATAAGGAAAACTAAAACAAAAATGTCTAAAATTGCCATTATATAAACTTGTCTAAGAAGTGAATCTTCAGACTCTGAAATAACACCTTCAACATGAGAGAGTTTATTTCCTATAACAGCATAACCTACCACTTTTCCACTAAAATCTTTAATCTCTTGAGAGACAACAAAATAACCATCTGTCAATTGATGGGAACTATTATGTTCAAAATGAATATTTTTTAAATCTTGAAAAAAATCTTTATTGATTGTAGTTTCTTTCACAGCCAATAGATAATGAGACATCGTAGGTGCATCTTTAAGAGAAGTAGCAGTAGATACAAACTCATCTTTCATTAAAATAACCATCTCATAGCCATTTTTTCTTGCATTTTTCACTATGGAGTTTAAGCCTTGCATAAACTCTATGGAACCAAGGTATGTACCATCTTCAATTATAGGTGCTAAGCCACGAAGAACAAGACCAGCACGACCAAGTTCAATGGCAACTAAAGGCTTATGTGTATTTTTCATAGTTACTACTGTTTTTCTAAAACTACTTAAATCATCACCAAATTTTTCTGGTTTCCATGCTCTTAAAAAGCTATGCATTGTTGCATCGTGAATATGAATTTTTATGTTTTTGTAGTCTGTGAAATTTTTAAACTCTTGAGATATAGAATGAAGACCTTTTATGGCTATCTCTCTATTGTTTTCTTTTAATGCACGAATAACATCATAATTTTTAGAGATGTTAATAACATTTGTAATCCCTATGTTCTCTTTTGCCTTTAATGCATCATTATATAAAGCTTTTAAATGTTTCTCTTGTTGCTTATATACTTTCTCTTTCATCTCATCAATAGAATAGATATAGTTAATGAAAATAACAATAAAACCAAAGACAATGGAAGCGATTAAGGGGATATGAATTTTTTGACTAATAGAGAGACTTTTCATTGATGCAAACACCTTTTAGCGATAGTTGCAAATATTATCACGTGTATGTGCTTAAACTCTTTTAAAAGTGATTTCAAAAGCTCCACTTGTAAGTGCTTTTGCCTCATATGTAAAATGGGGAACAATTTTTTCGTACAAAGGAAAAGGCTCGTGAAAAAATGTACCCACCAATCGTGTTGTATCATCTTCTAAGAGTTTAAGAGCATTCATAGTATTTAGTAATGGTTCTGGTGGAGTACACTCTCTTGCATCATACTCTATGTAAGTAATTCCATCTTTTTTATAAGTGTAAAAAGGGAGTGTTGTCATAGGTATACAAAGTATCTCTTTAGTTATAGACATATTGTTCCTTCTTTGAGTCCCATTTAAAACTATTTTTTACTTTATTAAAAGCTTTTAACACGATGGTTTCATGGCAATCATTTCCATAGATGGTTATGGGAGTATGGTAGTAGCGGTTATATGACTCTATGGGGTGTAAAATCATCTCTTGCCATTTAATCTCGATTTTTCCTTCATAAGGCTCAAAAGGGACAGAGGAGACAATTCTTTTGTTAGTCACCTTACACTTAAAATGGCATACAACATCAAATTGGTCCATCTTAACAAATTCTAAAAGCGAAATAACATTTTTGTGTGTTATGGGCATAATGAATCCTAAGTAGTTTTCAACTAAATAAGCAAAATTTATGCCACATTTTTTAATTATTTTTCGCTAAATGTACTTCAAAACATTTTCTCTGGCTATCAAGGAGTGTAACATCACCACCATGAGCCTCTGCAATTTGGCGAGATAAAACAAGACCCAAACCATTTCCCTTTAGTTTTGTACTTTTAAAGGCTTCAAAAAGATTCTTTTTATCTTCTATCTCTATGCCACTATCGTAAATAAAAAACCTATGATATGCATTATCGCTTGTGTAGCTTATCTCAACAATCCCACCATCTTCATCATCAATTTCTATGGCATCTATGGCATTTATTATAAAATTAGAAAACATCATCTCTAGCAAATCTTTGTCCCCATTGATTTCAAAATCTTCTTGGGGAAAATGAAACTCTATCTCTTTTGAGTAACCATAATACCCTATGCTTTCATACAAAGAGGCTCTTAACTCACTCCATAAAAAAGTGGACTTACTCGCCTCTACCCCTTTAGAAAACATAAGTGTTGCTTTTATAATTCTATCTATACGTTTTACAGAACGCTGTATCTCTTCTACTATGGGAATATTTTCAGGAATAACCCGTTTTTTTAGTGTAGAGCTCATAAGTGAAATAGCACCTATAGGGTTACGTATCTCATGGGAGAGATGTGCTGCCATCTGTCCCATAGTTGCAAGATTTTCTTTACGTTTTTGCTCTGTAATATCTATGGCAGAGAGCATGATTTTATCTTTATATGAGGAGCTTTTTACAAGGTAAGAGTGTGCATCGAACTTTATCTCATAATCCTCATTTTTATACTCTAAAAGTTTTAAAAGAGCCCAAAGTTCACGAGCTTGAGAATTTTGTAAAAAAATGGTGTTATCTGAGTTTACAATCCAGATGGCGTTTGGTAAAAATTCAACCACCTTCTCTACTGTATCTTGAAGATGTGCATAAGAAGCTTTTAGCTCATTAAAATCTTGTTCTACCTTATATGTTTGCTCTATAAGAAGGTTTAATTCCTCTGGAGTTACTGTTGCCATTAGTTTTTAAATGCCACTAAAATCTTATAAAGTGAATGGGCATCATCACTTCCTGCTAGCTCACGTATGGAGTGCATTGCTAAGGTTGGTAAACCTACATCTATGGTGTCTATCCCTATTCTTGTTGCTGTTATGGGTCCTATGGTTGAGCCACATCCCATATCGCTTCTTGTAACAAAACTTTGGTAGGGTTCTTCTATGCTTTTTGCACTATCCATAAATTTTGCAATGGTTGTTGAGTTTGAAGCATATCGTTGATTTGCATTTACTTTTATAACAACACCTTTGTTCATATGAGGAGTGTGTTGTGCATCATGTTTACTTGGAAAATTTGGATGAATTGCATGAGCATTATCGGCACTTATCATTAATGATGTTCGTAC
>Ga0256828_1001574_pt1 | contig 14124 bp, 13 predicted proteins | sample CV88metaG_FD_185993 | JGI IMG/M metagenome (GOLD analysis project Ga0256828, IMG submission 185993) | Hydrothermal vent microbial communities from East Pacific Rise, Pacific Ocean - CV88 | ecosystem: Environmental > Aquatic > Marine > Hydrothermal vents | place: Pacific Ocean: East Pacific Rise...
GGTGAAAATAAATTAAAACCGTATATGGATTTAGGACTTGGAGTTTATAATAATGATGAAATTACAGGATATAATACTTCAACAGGAGAAGCTGAAACAGCAACAGGATTGGCTTTAAATTTAGGTTTAGGATTAACTTATAGTATTACTAGTAATATAGAGGTAGAAAGTGCTTATAAATTTAAAGCTATATCTTGGAATTTAGATGATCCTGATACAAGTGAAGAAATTAGTTCAATATATGTTGGTGTAAATTTTAAATTTTAAAACTTATTTTTAACTGTAAAACTGTAAAGATTATTTTAAATTGTCTTTACAGTTAGTATTGTTTTTTATGATATAGAATCTTCAAAAATATATTGATGTTCTTTTGGTAGATTGTTATATAACATATTTGCTAAATCTCTTATTTCCCATAGTGCCGCTTTGCTACTTCTTAGTGCTAAAAAGTTTTGTAAGCTTCTTGCATTGATTGTCCAAGTAAGTTCTGTTTTATAACTTTCAGGAAGACAATATTTAGCTTTATCATTTCCAATACCATCAACTAAGATTAATCTTAAATTTTCTAAAGCAGATATAGAAGCTTTGTCAACCATCTCAATATCTGTAAAAACTAAATATTTACTTGCTCTTTGTTTATCTGTAGTTAAGAATTTATCTTCTTCTTTTAATTCTTTTAATGTATATCTTGTAGATTTTACACTTAATGATGCCATTCTATGTCTTGCTAATTCTTGTAATAAAGCACGACTTATACCACTAATATAAAAAGTATAACTTAAATGTTCAAGGGTAGAACTGTGTTTAAATTTATTCCCAACTCTATTTATTAATTCTTTATCTTTTTCTCCACCATCATCACTATTATCAAAACTTTGCCAACAAGTTCTAATAGCATGAGCACAAACTTCTAAACTACTATGTTGTAATAATTCTACTTTCATTTCTTTACCTTTAAAATGTATGGGATATTCTACAATATAAAACTATAAAATAAAGTTAATTAATTTGCCTTTAACCAATTATTTTATATAATATCCAAAAATATATATTTAGGTTAGCAATGATTTTTGAACATGAAATTCCAAATGGAAGTAGGTTGTATTTTGGAGAAAATGCAAAGAAAAAAAGAATTTTAGAAAATAAAATTAGTTCATTTTTGGAAAAAAATAATTTTGAAGAGATAGTTACTCCAAACTTTTCATATTCTCAACATCAAAGTATAGATAATGAAACACAACTTATTAAAATTAGTGATGAAAACAATAATCAAGTTGCATTAAGAGCTGATTCAACTTTGGATGTAGCAAGGATAATAACAAAAAGATTAGGAAGAACTACAAATCATAAAAAATGGTTTTATATTCAACCAATTTTTACATATCCTTCAAATGAATATTATCAAATAGGTTTAGAGTGGTTGGAGTATGATAATATTGTTGATATTATAAATCTTTCAAGTGAAATATTTAAAATTTTAGAGATTCAACCATTGGTTCAAATAACAAATATAAATATAGCACAAACAGTAGCTAAAGAGTTAAATTTAGATATTGATATTTTCAAAAATACAGAACTTTCAAAATTATTTGAGTTAAAAATTCAATGGTTAGATAAATTATTATATGCTTCAAGTGCAAATGATTTAGAGCAAATTTTAGATATTTTACCAAATAGTATTACTACTGAAGTTAAAAAACTTATAGATATATCAAATGGTATAAAGTATGATAATATAACTATATCTCCACTATATTATACTGCAATGAAGTATTATGAAGATTTGTATTTTAAAGTTATTGATGGTAATTATACAATAGCAAAAGGTGGAAGATATACAAGTGATGGTGTAAGTTCAATGGGATTTGCATTTTATACAGATAATTTATTAAAAATATTAGAGAATTAAAAGGGTAAAAATGAGTAAAGCAGATGTAATAGTTGGTATCCAATGGGGTGATGAAGGAAAAGGTAAGATTGTAGATAAACTTGCTCAAGAGTATGATATGGTATGTAGAAGTCAAGGTGGACATAATGCTGGTCATACAATTTGGGTAGATGGTAAAAGATATGCACTTCATTTAGTACCATCAGGTATTTTAAACCCAAAAGCTATAAATGTAATAGGAAATGGTGTAGTTTTAAATCCACCTTCGATTATAAAAGAGATGGAACAATTTGCTAATTTGGAAGGAAGACTTTATATTTCAGATAAAGCACATTTAAACCTACCATATCATAGTTTAATAGATCAAGCAAAAGAAAAACTAAAAGGTGATAATGCTATAGGAACTACAGGAAAAGGGATTGGTCCTGCTTATGCTGATAAAATAAATAGAATAGGGTTAAGAGCAAATGAACTTTTAAATCCAACTTTATTATGTGATAAGATTATGACATATTTTCAAGAAAATAAAGTAATTTTTGATGCTCTAAAAGTAGAATTACCAACAAAAGAAGAGTTACAAGAAGAATTAAACAATTACAATAAACATTTAGCTCCATTTATTACTGATACTACAACATTAGTTTGGAAAGCTTTAGATGAAGATAAAAAAATTCTTCTTGAAGGTGCTCAAGGAACTATGCTTGATATTGATCATGGAACATATCCTTTTGTAACTTCAAGTTCAACTGTTAGTGCTGGAGCTTGTAGTGGGCTTGGATTAAATCCAAAAGATATAGGAGTTGTAACTGGTATTGTAAAAGCTTATACTACAAGAGTTGGGAATGGTCCATTTCCTACTGAAGATTTTACTAAAGCTGGGGAAACTATGGCAGATGTTGGAAAAGAAGTAGGAACTACAACTGGACGAAGAAGAAGATGTGGTTGGTTTGATGCAGTTGCGGTAAAACATGCAAGTAGATTAAATGGGTGTGATCAATTATCTTTAATGAAACTTGATGTTTTAGATGGATTTGATACTATTAAAATCTGTGTTGCCTATGAAGTAGATGGAAAAGAGATAGATTATGTACCATCTAATATGGATAATATTAAGCCTATTTATGAAGAGATAAAAGGGTGGGATAGTGTAGTTGGTTGTAGAGATTTTGAACAACTTCCACAAACTGCAAAACAATATATACAAAGAATAGAAGAATTAACAAAAACAAAAGTAGGAATTATCTCAACTTCACCAGAGAGAGAAGATACAATTATTAGATAAAAAGGGATTATAATGAAACTAAAAAAACAACACTCAAATTATATAGCAAGAAAGATTACAAATGATTTGATTTTGCAACCATTTATAGAAGTTAGAAAAGAAAAATCTCTTATAACAGAACAATGTGAAAGAATATTAAATGAAGATATTGAAAAAGAGATAAAGTTAGATGATGCAGTTACAGCACTTTTAGAAGATAGAGAAGATGATATAGAATTTTATAATGCAGATTATAGACAACTATTTTGGATGACAAAAAAAAGAATGGCAAATGAATATGGAGTAAATCTAAATTTTGAAGATAGATTATCTCATATAGCACATAATATTATGGATTATTTATATGAAGAGGATTATATCCATTTTGAAGTATCAGATAATCAGATTAAAAATGTTATTTTTAATTCTATTAATAATTTCTTAAAAGGTTATGATGAAGCTGATTCTCTTGCTTATGAAAAAATTAAAAATTATAAAAGAAAATTAATCCCTGGAACTGAAGATTATGATTTGGTATTTAAAAGATTATATGAAGAAGAGTTGATAAAAAAAGGATTGTTATAATGGCAAATCAAAAAATTTATATATATTTAGAAAATGGAACATTTTTAGAAGCTAATAGTTTTGGGGCAAATGGAACAAAAGTAGGGGAGATAGTATTTAATACATCTCTTACAGGTTACCAAGAAATTATTACTGATCCATCTTATGCTGGACAATTTATCACTTTTACTATGCCTGAAATTGGAAATGTAGGGGTAAATAGTGATGATATGGAAAGTTTAACATCTCATTGCAAAGGTGTATTGGTTAGAGCTTATAATGAAGAATATTCAAATTTTAGAGGAGAAAAATCACTATCAACTCTTTTACAAGAGGAAGATGTTCTAGGTATTTGCAATATTGATACAAGGTTCTTAACAAAAATGGTTAGAGATGAAGGTGCTATGATGATGATAGCTTCAACTGAAATATCTTCTAAAGATGAATTAAAAAAGATTTTAGAGGAAACACCAAGAATTGAAGAGATTAATTATATAGAACAAGTATCTACAAAAGAACCTTATATTCATAAAGCAGGTGCTTGGAATCATGATACTTTATCTTATAATAAAGCTGTAATGAGTGATAAGAAAATTGTAGTTGTAGATTTTGGAGTTAAAAGAAATATTTTAAATGAACTTGTAGAAGCTGGACTAGAAGTTGAGGTAATTCCTAGTAATTTCAAGGCTTCAGATTTAATCCAAAGATATAATGATGGAGAAATAGGGGGAGTATTTTTAAGTAATGGCCCTGGTGATCCATTAACTCTTGAAAATGAAAAAGTTCAAGTTCAAGAACTTATTAAAACAGATATTCCTATATTTGCTATTTGTTTAGGGCATCAGATGCTTAGTATTGCCCATGGATTTGATACATATAAATTAAAATTTGGACAACATGGTGGAAATCATCCTGTAAAAAATGAAAAAAATATAGTTGAAATTACTGCACAAAATCATAACTATAATGTTCCTGATGAAATAACTAAAATTGCTACAATTACACATCAAAATTTATTTGATAATACAATTGAAGGTGTAAAATATAATAATAAAAATATCTTTTCAGTACAACATCACCCAGAAGCAAGTCCAGGACCACATGAGTCAAAATATATATTTAAAGAGTTTGCTGATATTGTAGATGCAAAATAGTTCATCTGACATTATAGAATTTCTTGAGGAGAATAAGCAATGTTCTTATTTTCCAGATAAAATTGCAGATATTAGATATAGGTATATTCAAAATCAAGATACCAAAACATATATAAAGATGCTTCATAGAGGTTGGAGAAGGTTTGGATATATGAATTTTGTTCCAGAATGTAAAACATGTAATGAATGCAAAACTATTAGAATTGATACATTAAATTATAAATTTTCTAAAAATGAAAAAAGAGTTTTAAAAAGAAATCAAGATATTCAGGTATATATTCAAAAACCATCTTTAAGTATGGAACATATTAATCTATTTAATAAATATCATCAATATATGACAGAAAAAAAACAGTGGGATGAGAATATTATAGATCCAGTAGAATACCAAGCTTCTTATGTAGATGGAGCAGGGGAGTTTGGTAAAGAGATATTATATTTTTTGGATGATAAATTAGTTTGTGTAGCTTTATGTGATATGACAGATGATTCTTTTAGTAGTGTATATTGCTATTATGATCATGATTATGAGAAAAGATCTTTGGGAAAATTTTCTATTTTAGTGCAAATTTATTTAGCTAAACAAGCAAAAGTTCCATATTTATTTTTGGGATATTGGATTAAAGATCATTATAGTATGGGATATAAAGAAGACTATGCTCCATTTGAAGTGTTGCAAAATCGTCCAACTTTAGATGAAGAATGTGTATGGGCAAAATATATAAAAAATAAATCTTTAGATTAAATTTATAAAAAATTATGATAAATTTAAAAATGATAAGCTTAAAGTAAATCTACAAAATCACTTTTATAGATTGTTAGTTCTTTTGTTTTTGTATTATAAATAAATCTATTATCATTTGCTTTTATTCTATCTAAGATTATAGATTTAATTTGAGTATTTGTTTTATTGTGTTTTTTCATAAAAGCAAAAAACTCATATATTGTCATTATATTTGAAGAATTTTTATGTTCAATTTGATAAAGATTTTTCATCTCATTGTATGCTTGTTGCAAAAGTAAAATTTCACTTTTAAATACTTCTATTATTTTATTTTGATTTGTTTCTAAACGATTTATCTCTTTTTTGTATTGTTTTTTTATAGATGATATAAATTCTTTTAAAAGTTCTATTTGTTCATCTTTTGCTTTTAAAAGTTCATCTGTATTATTTGGTATATTTACAGATGTTGTTGTTTTTTTGATATTGTTATTATATTGATCTAAAAAAACATAAACTTTTCCATTTTCTTTTATAGATTTAAGTTTATTATTTTTTATACGATAATGAACACCTTGTACAGAAATACCAAGTTGTAAAGCCGCTTCAGATGTAGAAACTTTAACAGCCATAATCCTAATACCTATTTATTTTGTTCGCTATCTATTGTTATTACTGTATGTACATTTCCTCTAGGATTAAAGTCAGCAATAAGTTTAATTTTTTTAGGTTTAAGGTTCTTTTTTAATGTATCATATATCTCATTTGCACTATTTTCATGAGAGATATGTCTATTCATAAAAGAATTTATATATAATTTAAGTGCTTTTAATTCTATAACCTTTTTATTTGGTACATAACTTAACTTTATATTTGCAAAATCAGGATATCCACTTCTTGGACATAAACACATAAATTCTGGTAATTCTATATCTATAGTGTAATCTTTTTTATGATCATTTGGCCAATAGTTTTCTTTTTTATTTATATCAAATTCTATAATCTCTTTTAATCCATATTTCATATTTATCCTTAAATTATATATTTATACCTATGATTATAACACAAATATTGTAATATTGTGGTTAAACAGACTATAGAGATGTTTTTATTACTTCATATAATAATTGATTTTGTTTTGGTTTATTAAATTTTGCTTCTATTTTTTTAAAAGCATTTTGTGATAATTTTTCTTTCAAATTTTTATTATTATAAAGTTTTTCTATTTTATTTGCTAAATCATTGCTTGTTCTATTAAATAGTAATCCATCAGTTTCATCTTCTATAATTTCTAAAGGACCTCCATTATTTGTTGCAATAACTGGTACTTTACAAGCCATAGATTCAATAATTACTAATCCAAATGTTTCTCGTGGTGTTGCTAAAACAGTTACATCACAAAGCATTAGATGTTTATAAACTTCTTTTGTAAATCCTGTAAAGATTATTTTTGATTCTATATTTAATTTTTTTACTTTTTGTTTTAATCCTTGTAAATATGCTTCATCCATAGTATGTCCTACTATTAAAGCTTTTATATTTAGATGTTTTAGCTTTGCAATAGCCTCTATAACTAGATATTGTCCTTTACCTTCTTCTATTCGTCCTACAATACCAACTATAAATTCATTATTGATGTTATAGTTTTCTCTTAAATTATTAGTATTAGATATTTCTATAATATCTGTACCCATATAAACAACTTTTATATCTGGTCTTATATCTTGTGGTATAAATTTAGTTAATTGTTCTTTTACTTGGAAAGTAACAGCATGTATAGTATCAATATTCTTATAAAGCCATTTATGATAAAAATCATCTTTAAATCTAGTCATAGTCATATTTCTTGTTTGTATGATTGATGGTTTTCGTTTGCTAAATATTTTTCCAAGAACTACAGTTGCTATATCTTTTGTCCAATGAAAATGGATTATATCAATATTATTATCATCTATAAATTTAGCAAGTTGTAAAGCAGGTAAAATAGGGAATAATTTATTTCTTTTTATATATATTTTTGTTGTATCTGTTATATATGTATCTAATTTTGTATTTTTATCAATTATAAGAAAACAAGAAGTCTTTGTTTTAAAGTATTTAAAACAATTAACCATAAATAACTCTAGCCCACCTAAATCAGGGGATAAACAAAATTCTAATATATTAGGATTATCTTTCATTCAAATATTGTAGCATAAAATTACTTTTAATTAAGATAAAATAATTTTGGTTTAGTATTAAGATTTGATTTTAATTGGAAATATTTTCTTTTTTTTAGAGTAAGGCTAATATCACTATTTGGATCATCTAAATCACCAAAGATTCTAAGTTTACTTGGACATGTTATAGCACAAGCAGTTGTAGTTTCTCCTCGAGATAGTCTAGTATCAGCACAAAATATACATTTATCTGTAATCTTATTTTTATTGTCAATATATCTTGCATCATAAGGACAAGCACTCATACAATGTAAACTTAGATCACATTTATCTTTGTATAATCTTACTATACCATTATCATCTTTATAGATTGCATCATTTGGACATGCTTTTATACAAGGTGCATCTTGGCATTGTTGGCATTGATTTTGTATAAAATTAATTTGTTTTAATTCAAAAAAATCTTGGGTATTATCAAATCGTTCACTTATCCATAGTCTATGATTTGAAGCTCCTAAATCAATTCCATTTTCTTCTTTACAAGCTACTTCACAAGCTTTGCAGTTTATACATAGTTTATAATCAAATGCCATACCGTAATTTGCCATTATATCTTCCTAATTATTATATTAGTATGGTGCATAGTGGCACATCCATATATTTTTTCAAAATGATCCTCTATTATCATATTGTCACTTGCTCCTATATTGTAAGCATTGCTTAACTCTTTGCTTTGCATACCAAATCCATGAGCGAACCATACAACTTGAGGGTGAATTTTATTAGTAGGATATGCTTTGATTTGTATTGTGGAAATTTTACTTTTTACTTCTACTAAATCCCCCTCTTTGATACCTAATTTTTTAGCTTCATTTCTATTTATCCATAGATGATTTTCTTTTTGTATATCTTTTAGCATAATATTATTTGCTGTAGCCGTTTGGGTAGAAAATACATATCGTCCAGTAATGAGTCTAAAACTATCTTTTGAAACTTTAAAATCATACTCATCTCTCCATTTTGGCACACCATCAAAACCATTTTTAGATAGTTTTTTCAAATAACAATTAACTTTAAACTTTTTATCAATTGTATAATATTTTTTATTTTCTGGATAATATGTATAATAGTTATTGAAAATTTCTTTTTGCTCAGTTATATAAGGATACCAAACCCCTTTTTCTTTTAAATTTTTATATACTTTTAGTCCAAAATTTTTTATAATCAATTCTTTGTTTCTTGTAGTTATATTTTTTTTATAAAGTTCAGCTAAATCATATCCCCCACTTATAAAAGCTTTTTTTTCTCCTAATTCCTCTATACTATCTTGCAACTCTTCATCATATTTTTTGCTTATATTAAATAGTGGAATTGATAATTTTTCTCCCAGACCTTTTAAAATATCTTGCATAGATTTTGATTCATATAATGGTTCTATAACTTTATTTCTTAAGGCTAAAGATGGTTCAAGTCTATTAAAAGATACAACTAAATCTTCTCTTTCAAGATAGGTACATTCAGGAAGTATAACATCTGCCATAAGAGCAGTATCACTTGGCATTGTATCAAGCACTACAACTAAATCCATCATATCAAGCATTTTTTTTGTTTTGTTTATATTTGGCATATTTTGCATTAAATTATGTTTTCGTATAAACATAGCTTTTATAGGGTATGGGGAAGTTTGATTTATAACTTGTTCTCTAAAATTTAGCCAACTACCACCTTTTTTACTTCCATATACAATTCCATCTAAATCAAATCTATCTTGAGTATTGTTATAAAAAGGTTCAGTAATCTCTTCTTTTGGTATTTTAAATGGTTTTCCAAATATTAATCCACCCTTGCGGTTAATACTCCCTGCAAGAGCATTTATAAGAACCATTGAACGACGAAGCTGAAAGTCATTTTTTGCCCATACACTTCTTCTACCAAGGTAATATAATGGATTAGATGAGCTAAAAAACTCTCTTGTAATTTGTTCTATTTTATGTGCTGGAATATTTGTCTTTGATTCTGCCCATTTTGCAGTATAATTTTCTTGTAAAATTTCTTTTTTTAGTATATCAAAATCTTTAAAATACTCTTGTACAAATTTTTTATTATAAAGTTCTTCTTTTATAGCTATAAAAATCATAGATAAACAAAATGCTAAATCGGTTCCTGGATTAATAGGTAAAAATTGATCTGCTTTTAGTGCGGTAATTGTAGCTCTTGGATCTAAAACTACAAGTTTTTTATTTTGATTGTGAAGCAAATCTAAACTATCAGGGGTAATAAGCGACTCATATCTATTTGCACCACTAATTATAATATAATCACTCCCTGCTAGATTAGGTTCTGTAGTATCTCCCAAAGTTAAAACTTCAGCTCCAAGTTTTGTATTTAGACAGATACTTCCTTCATCTAAAAAATTATTGCTTCCAATTTTACCTTTGCAAAACTGTATAAATTCATCTTTGTTAAATCCCTCTCCATTGCAATAGGCTATTGTTGAGCGGTTATCTTTTTGTTTATCTAAAATTTTAACTAATTTATTTTTTATATATTCATTTGCTTCATCCCAAGTTACCCTTTTGTATTTACCATCACCTCTATTTCCTATACGAATTAATGGGTATTTTAATCTATCTTTATCATAAATAGCATTAATCCCTGCATTTCCTTTCGGACAAAGCATATTTTTACTTTTGGGAAAATAGTGATTCGGATCAAGTTTTGTAATAGTATTATTTTCAATTCTTGCAAATCCTGCACATTTATTTCTACACATATTACAAAGATAAGGAATAGTTTTTATTTGTTTATTTGAAGATGTTTTTGTGGTAATAGATGGTATTTTTGCAAATGACGAAGTTGCATATACACAAAGTGCTACACTACTTTGTAAAAATTTTCTTCTTGATGTCTCTATGATTTGCATAATCTTCCTATTCTAGGTAAATAGATATTTCCGATATTTTAGCATATATAAGGTTAAATAATAATATGAATAGATAAAAAAAGGTAGCATAAAATGCTACCTTAAGAAAATACGATTTATAAATAAATCTTAATGTTCTTCATCAAGATTGAATGCTCTAGTTCCTACATAATATAAAGCAATACATAATCCTAATCCACCTAAAGAGATCATGATTTCTGTAACACTTGGGAAATAGTGTACCCATTCTGGACTTACTTGATACATTTGTGTTTGTAACATTTGAAGAGGTTTTAGTTGAGTATCATGAACTAAATCATATCTCATAAAGAAAATACCAACCATACCAATTAAAGATGTAAATACATAAGTACCAACTGCTCTCCATTTTGTTAATAACATAATAACAAATGGAATTAACATACCACAAAGAACTTCACCATACATAAATGGTGCAGAGTGAATAATATGTTCAGCAACTTCAGCACGATTAGGCATACCACCATAAATACCTGTTAACATTTTCCATGTTTCAAAGAACATTAAAATAGCAAGAAGTAATGTTTGAATTTTTGCTAAACCAATTAGTAATGTTTTTGTTTTTTCATTAAAATTCATTTTATATCTAAATCCCATAATAATAAAAGATAAATAGATACCTGTAATAAATGCTGTTAAAATGAAGTATGTTGGATAAAATACACCATTTGAAATAGTTCTACTATTTAAGAAACCAAATACACCACCAAGGTTAGAGTGTGCTGCAAGACCTACAAGAAGACCTACAAGACCAAAAATTTTAGCTTTTTTCATATTGTTATTTAATAAGAAATAAAATTCAATAATCATAAATGTAAGATATATACCATATAATGTTCCCATCCACCAAATAGCAGATCTCATACCTGGGCTTATTACATTATAAATAAGCATTCTTACAGGATGTCCTATTTCAAAAGCGATTACAGCAAAACCAGCTAAAATAGTAACAATAGAACCAAAAATAGCTCTTTTACTAATCATAGTATAATCTTTGAAACCAAATACATCACCTAATGAACCAACGATACAAAATCCTGTTGAACTAACAACAAAGAAAATATATACAGCAATTAAAAGTCCCCATGGATGTTGTCTTGTTACACCATAAGCATGATGTCCATGAATTAAATAAGTTGTAACACCCATTACAAACATACCTAACATTGCTAATGTAGCTAAGAAAACAATAATATTAATAAAATTCTTTTCAAACCCTAAAATTGATTTGATTGAAAAATCTTCCTTTAATGGAATATTTAATGGACCTATTTTCATTATCCACTCCTTATGTTAAATAAAATAGTTTAGGATTAGTTCCAAGATGAGATTTTAAACTAAAATGTTCTCTTGTTCTTAATACTTCACTAATTTCACTATTTGGATCATCAAGATCACCAAAAATTCTTACTTTTGTAGGACAAGTATTTTGACAAGCAGTTGTGGTTTCACCTCTTGCAAGTCTTGTATCACTACAGAAAGTACATTTATCAACAGTCATTGTTCTATCATCTACATATCTTGCATCATAAGGACAAGCATTCATACAATAAGAACATAAAATACATTTATCACTATCAACTCTTACTACATGATTTTCATCATAATATGTTGCATGAGTAGGACATACTTCTTGACAAGGAGCATCTTCACAATGTTGACATTGACTTGGCATAAAAGTACTTGATACGATATCAAGATTTGGCCATTGACCTCCAATTTCTTCTACTCCAACCCAAATTCTATGCTTATCAGCTCCAAGTAAAACACCATTTTCTTCTTTACAAGCTACTTCACAAGCTTTACAATTGATACAATTTTTGTAATCAAGTGCCATTCCATATCTAGCCATAAATTACACCTTTCTTATTTCAACATCTGTTTCATGCATTACTGCAGCACCATAAACTGGCTCAATTTTATCTTCGATAATAAGAGCATCATTAGCACCATTTCCATAAGCTTCTTCCATTTGTTCACTACTTCCACCAAATCCATGTAACATAAAGATTTGATTTGGAGCAATTTTTTCAGTTGGATATGCTTTAATTTTAACAGCACCTATACTACTTTTAACTTCTACAAGATCACCAAATGCAATACCTTTTTTATCTGCTACTCTTCTATTTATCCAAATATAGTTTGTAGGGATCAAATCTCTTAACATAGCATTATTTGTAGTTCCAGATTGAGTAAATTGTGCATGTCTTCCAGTAACTAATCTAAATTTACCTTCAGGAACATTAAAATTCCACTCATCATGCCATGTAGGCATAGGATCAATACCTTTTTTAGCTAAGTTTTTGAAGTTAAATACAACTTTTAAAGCATCTTTTTTTGTTGTATAATTTTTCTTATTTTCTGGGTAATATTGGTATTCATTAACACTTAGTTGTTTATGATAATCTTCCATTTTTGGATACCAAACACCTTTTTCATCTAATGTTTCCCAAGCTTCTTTACCAAATGCTTTTTCAATTCTCTCTTTATTTGATTCGTAAACAGGCATTTCCCAAGCATCAGCAAGATTAAATCCATTTTCTTCATAATATTCTTCAATCTCTTTTTCACTCATACCATCAGTGTCATCTTGAACATCTTCATCATATTTTTTAGTGATTTCCCATAAAGGTTTGCTTAATTTTTCAGCTAACTCTTTATAAATTGTTTCAGGTTCTTTTGTTTCAAATAATGGTTTTACTGCTTGTTTTCTCATAACAATTGCAGGTTCTAATCCACCATAAGTAGCAACAGGAGATGTTCTTTCAAGATATGAAGCTTCTGGTAAAATAACATCTGCAAACATAGTTGTATCACTTGGAAGAATATCTATCATTACATTAAGATCCATTTTTCTTAAAAACTCTTCAGTTTTTTTAGTATTTGGCACACCACTCATAGGGTTATGTTTTCTCATCATCATAACTCTTACTGGATATGGAGCTTTACCTTCTAATACCATATTTCTAAATTGAATCCAAGAACCAGTTTTTTGAGCTGGAATTGCAATTCCTTCTTTGTCAAATCTTGATTCTACTTGTGCATACATAGGAACATTAATCTCTTCTTTTGGTAATGCTAATTTTTGTCCATATACAATACCACCTTTTTTATCAAGATTTCCACTAAGACCTTGGAATATTGCCATTGCTCTTCTTAATTGGAAGTCATTTTTAGCAAATACACTTCTTCTTCCTTGATAATATATAGGATGTTCTGCAGCCATAAATTCTCTTGCTGTTTTATATATCTCTTTTGCTGGGATATTTGTAATTTTTTCAGCCCATTGGGGAGTATAATTATGTGAAAGTATATGTTTTTTATAATCTTCAAAACCAACACCATGTTTTTTAACAAATGATTTATCATAAAGACCTTCATTCATAACAACATAAGTTAAAGCTAATACAAAAGC
>Ga0256828_1001575_pt1 | contig 14121 bp, 10 predicted proteins | sample CV88metaG_FD_185993 | JGI IMG/M metagenome (GOLD analysis project Ga0256828, IMG submission 185993) | Hydrothermal vent microbial communities from East Pacific Rise, Pacific Ocean - CV88 | ecosystem: Environmental > Aquatic > Marine > Hydrothermal vents | place: Pacific Ocean: East Pacific Rise...
GCTGCCAATGAGATCTTTGATGCCCTCAGTCGCAATATGCAACCCCGATGGATCAAGATCATTGCTGATTATAACCCACGGGGGAATGTCCATACGGTCATTACCGTGGACAGTCGGGAGAATTAAATAGTCAAAGGGACAGTAAACATCCTGTCCCTAGGCTTGTGTTCTGTTATAAAACCAATTGGTTGCTTCGACAAACCCATCGACTGATCCACAATCAAAGCGTTTACCTTTAAACTTATAAGCGATTACTTTACCCTCTTTGGCTTGCTCCATAAGGGCATCTGTAATTTGAATCTCTCCCCCTTTACCTGGTTTGGTTTGGCGTAAGATATCAAAAATATCAGGAGTTAAGATATACCGACCAATAATTGCCAAGTTGCTTGGTGCATCTTTGGGGTCAGGTTTCTCTACCATGTCCGTAATGCGATAGGTATCCTCTGTCCCATCTACCAGTTTCCCTGCAATTACACCATACTTATGGGTCTGATCTAGTGGAACCTCTTCAATCGCAACCACAGAGCATTGATACTTTTCATACACATCACTCATCTGAGCCAATACCCCTTTCTCCTCATTGTAACAGAGATCATCGGCCAAAATTACAGCAAAAGGCTCTTTACCGATCAATGTCTCTCCTGTTAAGATCGCATGTCCTAAACCTTTCATCTCAACTTGTCTGGTATAGGAGAAGGTACATTCGGTAATGAGTGAGCGAATCTCATTAAGAAGGGACTCTTTGCTTCCTCCTTTGATTTGATGCTCTAGCTCATAGGAGATATCAAAATGATCCTCAATGGCTCGTTTGCCTCGTCCACTGACAATTGCCATGGTTTTGATCCCAGAGGAGAGGGCTTCTTCCACCCCATATTGAATCAGGGGTTTGGTTAAAATGGGCAGCATCTCTTTGGGGGTTGCCTTGGTAGCAGGAAGAAAACGTGTTCCATAGCCTGCTGCAGGAAATAGACATTTATTGATCATAATTAAACCTTTGTTCTAATTTTTTTTTCAAGATAATTTTACCTGATTCAACACCAGGTTGGTTGTAGGTATTGACATTGATAAGTTGTCCCACCAAAGAGGTCAAGAGTTCAAAATAGTAGATTAACTGCCCCATACACTCTTCACTAACACGCTCAATAATAATCTCATCAAGGGGGATGTCCCCTTGTGCTAAGAGGGCTTCAATCACAGCATCACTCTGCATATTAATCAAATCATGAAATGTCACCCCATTAAGCAGATCCAAGGAGCCAAGGTGAGGAAGAGAGATATCAGGGACTTTTAAGTCATTTTGAAAATCATCAATTTTGATAAAGGTAACCGATTTATCCCGTGTTCCCTCCACAATCAGTTGCAAAAAAGAGTGCTGATCTTTGGGACCAATCAATCCAATGGGTGTAACCCCCACATTAAATGCAGAGTTACACTGTTTTTTACCCAAACTCTCTCCCCAGAGCTGCACATACCATTCAGAGAAATACCGTAAGGTCTCCGAGTAGGCGAAAAGACAATTAATATTATAAGTAGTATGATACTTGGCATAAAAGATAGCTTTGTTTAAAAGAGATTCTCGAATATATCCATCATTAAAGAAACTCTCCTTAATTTTGTTTGCACCATACAAAAGAGAGGCTATCTCTATCCCACAAAGTGCCAAAGGAAGCAATCCAACCACTGAAAGCACCGAAAAACGTCCTCCTACTTCAGCTGGTAGATAAAAAACCTTTGATCCTATCTCTTGTGCAAAGGCATCCAGTGCGGATCCACTATCTGTCACAAAGGTATACAATGAAGGATCATGCTGCTTAACATAAAGATATTTAAAAATAGAGATCGTCTCAACCGTAGTCCCCGATTTACTAATCACCAAAAAATGGGATTTAGTTAAATCAATTTTAGAGAGCAGTTCCATAATATTAAGAGGGTCTGTACTTTCAAAGAAGTAGAGTTTTCGGATGGGATCTTTGACGGGCTTAAGAAATTCATAAATTGCTTTGGCTCCCAAAGAGCTTCCTCCAATCCCCAATACCACAATATTTTGAATATGCTCATCAAAAGTATCAGCATAGCTTAAAATATCATCAATGTTTTGCTCAGGAAGATTATAATAACCTACTTCTAAACGCTCTTCTTCTATTGCAGAGAGTAACGCTCGTTTCTCTTTGTCTTGTCGTTCACAGACATTGAAGTGTATTTTGTTTTTCATACCATAACCTTTCTTTTGGTTAGCAACTTGATTGTTAAATTAAGCTTTTTGTGTTTGAAACTCAATGGCACTGTCAATTCTCTTTAATACCTCATCCACCCCTAAGATCATCATAATTTCATCCAATCCTGAACCTGTCATTCTCCCCAACAGAGCCACACGCAAGGGTTGACCTATTTTACCAAAACCAATCTCTCTCTCAGCCACAATCTGCTCAATCACTGCATGATAATCAGCAGGTGTATTTAGGGCTTTCGCATCCTTTAAACGGGTAGCAAATGCACTTAAGATACTCAATGCCTCCCCCTTAAAGGCTTTTTTGGACGCTTTGGCATCATACTCGGCGGGTGCGTTGAGAATAAGATGGATTTGATTGGCTAGCTCCACCATGGTCTTACCTCGCTCTTTGGTGGCGTTGAGAATGAGGTCTCGTTTCTCATGGGTGGTGATATCTACCCCATACTCTTTGAGCAGTTCTGCAAGTTCCTCGTGGGGTTTGTTTTTGATATAGTGGGCATTGAGCCATAGGAGTTTATCGAGGTTATAGTTGGAGGCACTTTTGTTGATATCTTTGGGATCAAAGAGGGCAATCATCTCTTCGACGCTAAAGATCTCCTGATCCCCATGGCTCCACCCCAAACGTACCAAGAAATTGAGCAGTGCTTCGGGTAGATAACCCAAGGTTTTGTACTCCATCACATCGGTGGCACCATCGCGTTTGGAGAGCTTTTTACCCTGTTCATTATTGATCATGGCAACATGATAGAAGTTGGGGATATCAAACCCCAAGGCTTCATAGACTACCATCTGTTTGGGGGTATTGTAGAGGTGATCATCCCCACGAATCACATCGGTAAGCCCCATCAAAGCATCATCAATGGCAACCACAAAGTTATAGGTGGGTACGCCCCCTGCTCTGGCAATTACAAAATCATCGACCTCTGAGGCATCCACTGAAAATGCCCCTTTGACCCCATCGACAAAAGAGATTCTCCCCTCTTGAGGGGCTTTGATCCGAATCACAGGCTCAACTCCCTCAGGTGGGGTTCCCGTGAAATCACGATACCGTCCATCATAACGGGTACGTTCTCCTTTTGCCATCTGCTCTTCTCGCAAAGTGGCTAACTCCTCTTTGCTCATATAACACTTATACGCCTTACCCTCATCTAGGAGTTGATCAATATACTGCTTGTAGAGTTCAAAACGTTTGGATTGATAGAGGGCTTCACCATCGTAGCTCATCCCTACCCAGTCAAATGCCCTAAGAATGGCATCAAGTGCTTCATCAGAGTTTCGAGAGAGATCGGTATCTTCAATTCTTAATAAAAATTTACCTTGATTTCTTTTAGCCCAAAGCCAAGAGAAAAGTGCTGTTCGGAGTCCTCCTATGTGCAGATATCCTGTGGGTGAGGGTGCAAAACGGGTTGTTATCATCAATTAGCCTTATAGTGTTAGTGAGAAAATTATAGCCTAAGAGGTATTAATCTTTCGTTTATTATCACCGTTATAGTATACTTAATGTAGAATTATGTTAATGATTTAAAGATAAGTGATAATATGATAATTTTAGGTGATAGATACAGTTTTAGTCAGGTTGAGCAAGCACGTTTGATCAAAAAATTTAAACAGATACATCATATAAGCTATAAAGATCTTTCGACCTCCAATGCCATAGAGAGAATAGAAGCACAACTTCAAGAACAACGCCCCTCACTGATTGTACTCAATACCAAAGCCATTCTTGCTCCTAAATTATTGACCTATCTCACCAAACTTGAAGGACGTGGGATCAAATACATCACCATTGAATATTTTTTGGAACAGTACCTTCATAAATGTCTTATTAGCGAAGATAGTAAAGATATTACTTTTTTAGAGCATATTCATGCCTATACTCCCTTTCAATATTTTCAAAAACGCGTGATTGATTACATCAGTATTGTTTTGCTGTTTATCCCATCACTTCTTGCCATACTCTATTCAAAATACAGAATTACCAAAGAGTCCCCTGGTCCTCTTTTTTTCAGACAACGACGTGTTGGACTCAGAGAACAGGAGTTCTGTTGTATCAAACTGCGTTCCATGTGCCTTGATGCAGAGAAACATGGGGCAGTTTTTGCCTGTGAAAATGATCCACGAACCTTTCCGTGGGGGAAGTTCCTGCGATACAGCAAAATTGATGAACTGATCCAACTGTGGAATGTTGCCAAAGGAGAGATGCACTTCGTGGGTCCACGACCTGAACGAAAAATTTGGACCAAAGAGTTTGAAAAATCCATTCCCTACTACCGTCAACGCCATGTGGTAGCCCCTGGGATCACGGGATTGGCTCAGATCAAATACCAATATGGTTCAGGCAAACTCGATGCGGAACAGAAACTGATGTATGATCTCTACTATATCAAAAACTGGAATCTACTGTTGGAGCTAGAGATTATCTGGAAAACCATGCTCTTTGTTCTGACCAAAAAACGAAAAAACTTATCAAATTTTTAACCCCAAAGGAGATCGCTTGAAAAAAATTGGACTTATCCTGTTACTGACGCTCACACTCAATGCCCAAGAGGGCTTACAACAGATGTTATCCAATGGCAATACCTTTATTGAGGGAGGGATCATTCATCAAAATATTGATAATTATGACAATACCCAAGCTCTTCATCTCTCCTATAGCTATATGAATTTTGACCGATGGGGCTTTGATCTGGGCTACTCTCAAAGTTTTTATAAGGGGAAAAATCAAACCACAGGTGAAGAGAAAAACTTCTCATCTGCCTACCTGTTTGCATCTTACCTCATTCCTCTTAGCTCTTCGGTTGCCTTTAAATCCAAAGTCGGTTATGCACGCAACAAAAGTAGCGAAGATGGGCTAGGCTATGGGGTAGAACTGATCATTCAAATGAACCAAAACAGTGGCTTTAGCTTTGGCTTTCAGAAGATGAACAAGCACATCAACTATTTTATGATCAATACCATCTATAAACTACACTAAACATGTAATTTAAAAGGTCGTAATATCGCCCGTACCAGCTTACGTAGGCGAGGGAGAAGATACCCTTTGGCATTGATCTTAAAGCGATAGAGCGGGTTATGAAAGTATCGCTCTTGCTCCTCTTTTAACTCACGAAGCGTCTGCTCTACTTCGCAAAATTCCCCTGTCTTAGGAGAGATATAACGGGGGAAAAGTATCAACGTAGCAGCCACCAACTCATCCAGTGTACGCACCCTTGTTCTTCGTTCACAGCTTCTTAAATCCACCGTTAATCCCCACCCTGCATAAAAGGGCATCCCATAGGTATAAACCTTTTTTCCTCGAATTAACGCATCAAACCCTGCCCCAGAGGTCAACGTATGTACCTCATCACTCACGGCAATACAAGAGTCAATGCTAATAAGGGTTTGTACCTCATTGGCACAGGCATCCATAATCTCTTGGGCGATCTTGCCTTTTCGATTTCCCGAGAGGACATCGGGGTGTGGCTTGTAGATAATATAGGCGTGGGGATTCTGCTCTCTAACCATCTCCAAAAGATCACTGTTGTTTAAACCAAAGGCACCAAACTTAATCGACATGTCATCTTCAACCTGCCCTGTCACCAGTATGACTTTGTCATACTTTTCTCTCTCTATCTCGATGCTGCTGTGTTCTAGGTGGTTATACTTCGAGAATTTCGAAGCCACCACTTCGGCTCGAACCTTTTTGGCTCGCGCCAATAGCTCCAAGGGAAAGGTATGATGCTCTAGCAAATACTCCAAGTCTGAAGGTTGACGAGGGTCAAAGTAGATCCCCCGAGAGTCAATCCCCAAGGAGTAAGGCTTCGCAAACCCTGACCCCAATGCCACAGAGCGTATAAAAGCATCTTCAATACGGTAAATGGTCATCTTATGCTCTTGGGCATAAGCTTCTACTTTGGGAAACGCTATAATGCCGTAGATAAAGATATTGCACCCCTCTGAGTCTAACCCTTTGGCTAGGGCATCCTCTAAATCTTTGCAGATAAACTTTTGATTGTTGGGTGCATAAAAAAATGGCTCGATCTGCATCATTCGCCACGGGGAGAAGTTAAAGAAGTAGAGTTTGCCTTGATTGGAAGGGTAGGTGATCTTATTCATTTTTATTTTTCCTATGGGTAACAATATAGTTAATGGTCTCTAAAATATCTGTCGTTTTATTTAAATAGGGATTATGGTACACAGTATAGAGAATATACATTCCTGCAAATATCTCATCTATACTTAATACTCTTGTTCGTCTCTCTACACGCTGTTTGTCGATGGTCACCCCCCACCCTGCATAAAAAGGCATGCCATAGCAGTGTACCTCTTTGTTAAGAAGGAGTGCTTCAAAACCCATGCCTGAGGTTTTGGTATAGATTTTATCAAAATAACCCATCAGTTCAATGGGGTTGGCATTATCTTTTAAGATATGACACGATGTGGGAATCTTCTCGATGCTAATATCTGATGCTTTCTTCCCACTCAAGACATCGGGATGAATTTTGATATAAATTACGGCATTAGGGTTATGGGCTATGGCATCATCTATCATGGTTTGGGTACTAAAGGTATTGCCCAACCCATACGCTAACGAGCTATCTCCATAGGTTTGAGCTACTATCAGTACTTTAGCTTTTCCATTATCCAAATAACTTAAATCTACTTTTTTAAAATTATTATATTTTGAAATCTTATGCTCTATAATTTTAGCTCTTGCCTCTTTGGCTGTTTTTAGTAACGCCCTATCACCTTTGAAGTCATAACGGTTTAAGATATCTTCAAGTCGTGAGGGTTGAGTGGCATCATAATAGATACCTTTATCATCTTTTACCATGGAAAAGCTTGGACTCCCCTCAACCCCAAGACCAAAAGAGCGAATCAAACCATCTTCAAGTAAAAGATATTTCCCTCGACCCAGCTTTGCCATTCGTACTGCCCAAAGTCCTGACTTTTTACGTCCCCACCCTACAAATGTGACTTTTTGGAAGAGATAGATAAAACTGTTAAGTACGCTGGTCTTTTTTATCTCTAAAAAACAGCGACTGTTTTGAATAAGTGGGGAGGAGATAGATAAATATTTCATTCTATGCATCCTTGAGGGTATGACGCAATACAGCATAATACTTAATCGTTATCAGATTTTTTATCTTGGTCATCACTCTATAAAACCAAGAAGTGTGATAACGTGCTTTCTCTTGACTGATTGCCTCCAAGACTCTCTCAATTTCACAAAGTTTTAAAGTATGGGGATCAATATATCGAGGATAAAGAATATACGCTCCTGCAATCAACGCACTTAGGCTCAATACCCGTTTACGTCGGCTATTCTTTTTTTTGTCAACGGTCAACCCCCAGCCTGCATAAAAAGGCATTCCGTAACAGACCACCTTTTTTTCACGAAGCAGGGCTTCAAAACCAACCAGTGAGGTCATAGTACTCACCTCATCAACCACGGATAAAAGACTATCAACACTCACCTCTTTCTCTATATGGTCACAATATTGCAAGGCAATATCATCAACAATATCTCCCTCTCGATTCCCACCCAACACATCAGGATGAGGCTTGTAGACAATATAGGCATAAGGGTTATCCTCTCTGGTCGATTGAAGCAGTTCTACGTTTTTCATATTCTCTGCACCATAGATCAGTGAAGCATCCCCTTCTACTTGACCCACCACCAAAATGGTTTTTTGCGTTGCTTGACACGTCAATTCAATACGCGTCTCTTGATAGAGGTTGTATTTTGAGATCTTGTTTTTCACGAGATAGGTCTGTATTGCTTTGGCTCGATCCAAGAGTGCAGTATCAAAATCATGTGTGGCTAAGATATACTCCAAATCACTCTCTTTGGTCGCATCAAAATAGATACCCCTTCTGTCCACAATCAATGAATAGGGCTGAGAGAAATCAACCCCCAAGGAGACCGAACGAATAAAACCATCTTCAATGCGTTGAACCCTAAGTCCCTCTACTGGATGATTGCCCCAAACTAATACCTCATCTAAGCCCTCAACACGGTTGACAAAGATCAACTCCATATTAGGAAAAAAAGGTTTAAGCTTGGCTCTTTTCCAACGGGATAACCCCAAAATATAAATTTTTTTCATCGGATTTTATCCCATAGGTTCAAAAAACGTCTTCTTAGTTTACGCTTGAGATTGAATTTTGGTTTTTGATTTTTGGCAATAGAATTTAACGCTCTTAATCCACAATAACGTTGATCACCAAATCCATACTCCATACATAAATCATCAATAAACCGATGATAGTCCACAGATTCTCCCTCTATGGTCTCACAGAGGCTATCTTGTAGATACGCCAAAAAATAGTGGAGATTAACTTCTCGATGTCTATAATATTTTTTGGTTAAGGGACGTGGATGCCATAGATGTAAGGTATAGTTCCCTTTGAAAAAGTTTGGCAAAGCATAATACGCAAAATATTGTCTAAACCCTTGATAGCCATAGGGGAAAGGAGTTTTGAAATCCATGGCATAATTTTTGTCTCTTTGTACCAAAGGATAGGCGAGATAGAGACGATGAATAAGCTCAAAATCTTCATACCCATGCCCTTTAAAGACCTCATTGTAACCACCAATATCAAAAAAATGTGCCTTGGAGACCAAAATAGTAGAAGTATTCACCGCCAAATACAAAACCTCATCATTAAAGCCCTCAAGATAACGAATTTTTATCTCTTCAAATGCTTGATGATCCAATCTTTGCAATGCTATCTTCTTGGTTTTAGATTCAGACAAATAGAGACAGGGATAGAGGGTAAATGCCTCTTTGGCTTTTGATTTTAGTGCTTCTATCTCCTCAAATAGGGAGGGTATAAATAGCTCACTCACACGTAAATCAACATCAAAAAAGAGAATATATTCACCTTTTGCTTGTCGTGTACCATGGTTTCTGGCTTTGGCAGCTGAATAGATCCCTTCCATGGCAATATAGTGATAATTAATATGGGGTATCTTCGCAATACGCGTTGAATATCTATGATGAGGGGAACTGTCAACCACAAGCAGTTCAATCTCCTCATATATTGAAAAAAACTCAACCAAAGCAATAAGTCGCTGCATTAAAAAACGATTTTGAAACGTGACTTTTATGGGAATAATCAGTGAGAGTTTGATCATGATTTTAACTCATCGTCTAAGGAGGAGAGTCGTGGTTTAACCCCAAAGTTATCCTGAACTTTAGCACAAAAGATATTTCCTCTCTCTATCTGTATAATAAGCCGTATCTTCATACTACGGTTAACAAACCTCCAAAACGTTGTAGCATTCTCTGGGGAGATTTGATAAGGTATTTTTTCATATTTTTTCGAAGGATAATATTTATCTTGAATAGCAGAGATATTTAAAATACTATTTTGCTGATTTTTAGAATAGACTTTGGCAAAAATACCAGCATGAAGATTATCTGGAATTTTCTCAATAATAAACAGACCTTTTTGACAGAGAGCAAACTTCTCAAGCAAAATCTTAAAGACCTCAACATCTTCTATAGAGCTGCTACTTAAAATATAGAGGGGAGCATTTTCAAAAGCAGTGATGCTAAACTCCTGAATATGTACCAAACTATAGGGTTTTAACCTCGTTGCAATAAGCGGTCGATGTTTTATCCAAATATTCAAATCAATTTGAGGATTAAACACCACTGCTTTTAGTCCATAAGTTAAGGCGACACGTAAGGCAGCATACCCTCCCATACTTCCAAAATACGTTGTAATATTCTCTTTTTGAAATCGCTTCAAAACCACCTGCTTCATCAGCGATTCTATCCTGCTCCACTCTTGGTCATGATACCAATTTAAAGCAGGATTACTAATAAAGAGTACATTCACTTTATTGCGTTGATAAAACTCTCGAAGTTGGGTATAGTGCATATAACTAAAAGCACAAGAGAAGACAATCAACAGTTTACTGCTCATCTTTTTTTCAAAAAAAAGATAATTTATATCGCCCAAAGGAGAGCCTTTTTCCAAACTTAAATAGATGGAGAGCTTAGGATGCTTTAGATACTTTGCAACCAAAGGATTCTCTTGGAGATCCTCAAAATACTCTTTGGATTTTTGATAATTAGGCTGAAGATACCCATCTTCAGAGATACCTGCTGTACCTTTAAAGTAGAGGTAAGCCAAACGTGTTTTCAACACCTTTAAGAGGATTTTATCAAGCGTGTGATGCTTCAGATATTCCAAAAATTCGACCTCTTCATCAAGTCTACCTGAGAGACATCCTCGTTTTAACAGTCTTCTCCAAGCAACCACTTTTCTCTCTTTTTCAGCACAATAAAAAGCAACCGCCGCTCCTTTAAAGTTCATCGTACATCCATTGAGGATTCTTCGAATTTCTATGGCAAACGGCTCCAAAAGTATCCTACTCATAAAATCCAATCGTTTAGAAGTGAAAAATAGACCATTACTCTCAGATGCCATTAACATGGCTCTCTCTCTGTCCTCATTATAAAATTGCTGTATCTCTGCCATGCGGAACAATACCGCTGCTTTACCTCGATCATTTAGAATGGCACCAAAATATAGATTTTGCAACACCGCATTACTCTTTTTATCCATAGGTTCAAGCAACACTGAGATGTAATGCTCTAACGTATCAAAAAAGAGTTCTACTTCACTGCCCCAATTTTCAACACTTGAAGTGGTATCAGATAGTGCCACTAGCGTGTTGATATGATCTATTGCTAAGGCATTGCTCATCTTACGTTTAACAAAGTGCCAAAAATCTCTATTTTGAACACGCTCTTTGGTAAAAATTTTTCCAATATTATTAAAAGAGAGTACCAATTCAGGATCAATATCTCTAAATATCAGCGTAAAAATCATGCTAAATTGATCATGCACCAAATCGCTACAATCCAGTGATCTAAAATACCAAACCACCGCGGTAGTAAAATCACCATTAAGTGTGTATAACTGTGTTAAAAAATAGGCTGAACGATTCTTAAGATAATCATTTTTAGCACTGCCATAAGAGAGACGCAATGAGCCAACAGCCCGTTGAAATAAAAACATTCTATTACTCTCATCATGGGTAATACTCTCTCGATAATAATGAAATAAAATACTACCATGTGTTAAGTATGCGTAGGAAGAGATGCTTTCATTGTTGAATTTTTCTCTGCTGATAATGGGATCAATAAGATAATAAGCAAACTCAATATCTTGTGCAATAGATCCTGAAAGCCCCCATCTAAAGCAATAATTAACCAAATCAACGACATTGTGAATATTTTTATCATACGTTATAAGCTTCTCTAAAAAAGTTTTATATCGACCATCAAGCCATCCATCAATAGCCATTTTATCTTCATGTTCTAAGCACATATACTGTTCTCTTATGGAATCAATAAGCCGTTGCTTCTCCTCGACAAAAAGCCCTAAAGCCATTAATGAAGCCAAAGAGGCTTGTAGTTGTGCCACCCTCTCCTCTTCTATCTTAATCGCCTTTCTTTTGGATACACCGAACATCTGGACTCCTTAGTAATCTCGAACCTGTGATAAATAAAATAGAGCTTCTTCCTTTTTGTCTAACTCATTGGCTGTGACCAAACAGATATAATAGAAATATGCCAACTCTTTCTTGACAATAAACCGTTTATCTATCAATTTGGTTGCCACGGTTAAAATCTCCCACTCTTTCTCTTTGAACCATTTGAGAATAGTGCCATAGCGTAAGGTTGAAAAAAGATCTTCCTCTTGATTGATCAGCAAGAATCTCTTCTTCTCATCCAAAAGATTGAGCAGTGCTTCCGTTTTTTGGATATCTTGATAGACCTTATCACTCTGTTGTGTTTGACCAAACTGTGCAATATGTGTGTTCAATAATTTACGTGCTTCCTCAACCTTTCCCAATGCCTGTTTGGCTTGTGCTAAGATCAAATCTTCTTCATCCAAACCAATCCCTCTTTGTTTTAAAAGTTCATAACGGTACTCTATGGCTTTCCAAATTTTTTTGTCCCAAGCTTGCACTGCATATTGGAGCAACATCGTATCTGAAATCTCTTTTGCATCGGTAAGATATAAATTTTCAATTGCGGTAAAGACCCTTTGAGAATTATTGGTATCATGATAAGCAAAAAAATCTCTCATTCGAGCTTGATACATAGGGTTTATTTCCCCCTGATTGTTAACCCAAGAGGACAACGCTTCTATCACCTGCTTTTGGGTATAACAAATAGGTCCAAATGCATCTTTTTCATACTCAAAATAGCCTTTTTCATAGGTATGTGCACCAGAAAAGATCTCTTCATGATCAAACTGATAATAGAGGGTAGGTTTTTCCAATATTGCCATCTCAAATGCCACAGAGGAGTAGTCAGTCAAAAGCAAATCAGAGCGTTGAAACAACACTTGAATGGACTCTTTTGGCTCAATAAGTACCTCAATATAATTAGGCATAGCAAACTCATCCAAAAACTTTTTGATATTGGGATGAGGGAAAAATCTAAGTTGATACCCCTCTTTTTGAGAAAGTTCTTTGATAAAATCAGAATGCAATAGCGTTATCCATGCTTTTCCATAACTACTTTGAGCAAAGGCACCACGATTCTCTGTGTCAATCTCATTAAGATACTCTCTCCAAGTGGGCATAATCATAATCGACTTATTATCAGTCCGATTATTATTGAGCAGATTATCATGCCGAGGGAATCCTGTTAAAACAACCTCTTTGGAAGTAAATTTATACTTATTATTGTCTCCTGCAATGGAGTCATACTCTGGATTTGCAGCCGTAACAAAACAGGCTATGGCTTTGGTGTTTAACCACGCAGAAAGATCATCCTTGGTCACGCCATGCTGTAAAAAAGTAAACTTATACGAGAGCAGATCTTTATAATATTGATTGGGCAAATAATTTGTAATATATTTAACTGCATCCGAAGAGATAAGGTGTTGTGCATAAATTAAACTGGCTTCATGCTCTACTGAACCAAAATCAATCAGATTAAATCCCTCAGCCTTAAGTCTTAAACCATCGTTTGAGGACAATTTAATAATATAAAAAATATTTTTATCAGGCTGATGGTCCCGTAAATAACGGTATAAATGCTCTGCACTGTCATCCGCTTGAGCTTCTCTATCCATCAACAGCCACGCATCTTTAAATTTTTGACTAAAATAACTGTTTTGATATACCCTCCGCTTTAACTTAACACGGAGAGGAAACTTAGCACTGTTTAATCTCTTGGGTTTAAAATGATTTTGAATAAGCGTTGTATTTACACCCTTTCCCCAGTGTTTACCTGCCACACTAATAGAGGTCACTTGATTATCAATAAAGGCATTGAAGATAGCCTGTTCTTGAGAAAGAGGAACCCAAGCAATATACTCTTGAACAAATTTTTCTCCCAAAAACTCATGTCGTCTAACTTTTAAATGTCGGGGAAGAGTCTCCTTATTATCCAACGTAAAAAAAGGGGTACTATCAACAAAACTAAAGTACCTAATCTTTAACTCATTTTTAATCTCATCATAGGCATCAATATACGCAATTTGATAGGTATAGGAGGTATCTTTATACCTACCCAAAAGTGCTACCTTATGATAAAACCATGCTCCTGCTAAATTAAAACCATCTATTGTATCAAACTCAATATACGTAAAAATTTGTCTCAATAATGCCTTATATTTCTCTTTTTGTGTATCCGATAAAAAATTAACACTGGAACTGTTATTGACAATCTTTTTAAATTGCCAAATCAGATGATACAAAACTGTTTTTTGCATCTCTTTGGAGACCCGTCCCTTTAATGCCATAGACTCTTTAAAAAGTCCTAAACATCCTATCTCTAAGACCTCATCAAATGCCGAAGGCATCTGCCATCCTGTGTCTAGGGTCGAAGTAGCTGCACGTCTTTTCCGATACATATACTTTGCCTCTTTGA
>Ga0256828_1001576_pt1 | contig 14115 bp, 13 predicted proteins | sample CV88metaG_FD_185993 | JGI IMG/M metagenome (GOLD analysis project Ga0256828, IMG submission 185993) | Hydrothermal vent microbial communities from East Pacific Rise, Pacific Ocean - CV88 | ecosystem: Environmental > Aquatic > Marine > Hydrothermal vents | place: Pacific Ocean: East Pacific Rise...
CTTGTTGTTGGTGTGTTGTTGGTGCTTTATGCCCTCTATCTTGCCAATTTCAAGTTTAACAAAAAAGCCATTTGGTTTTCAGGTTTAGGAACGGTACTCGTTGTTACGGTATTGCTCTTTATTTTGGGTATTAACCATACTGTTTTTTATCCTTCCTTAGCCGATATGCAGAGTTCATTGACCATTGAGAGAAGTTCAAGTAGTCACTATACGTTGATTGCTATGTCTTATGTCTCCTTAATGGTTCCTTTTGTTTTAGCCTATATTGCATGGGCTTGGCGTGTGATGAACCGTGAGCCACTCTCGATAGATGAGGTAAAAAATGATGCACATCACTATTAAGATAAGAATGAATAAAAAAGGATAAATAATGGAGTATTTAGATGGAATATTATGGTACCTCTCATGGCCTTTGGTGATTTGGGTTGCTTATAAATTTGTATTGATTAACTTACGGCATCATGCCAAAATGGAACGCTTGGAAGAGCTAGAAAAACGTTATGCCAAAGAGATAGAAGAGGCAGAGGAGAGTTTGTGAAGATAGACCCTAAAGACCTCATGGCAGTAGAACGAGCCACAACAGCACTTTTGGGGACAGCAATCTCCCTAATTGTGCTGGGCTTTGTGGTGGAAAAATTTGAACTTTTTTTACACCTTATGGCTGCTGAGATAAAAGAGGATGCTTCTAATAATATTCCTCAACTCTCTCATATAGATTTCTATAACTATTTGGGCATAGGTATTGTTACTCTTGGTATTTTATTGGCACTTTATACCTATAGATACTACACACGATGGATATACCATTTGGAACATGGGGAGATAGATACCGATAAAAATATCTATTTGGCATTGGCAATATTTGTAGCAGGAATCGGTGTGATTTTGGTGGCGAGTATGGTTATTATTTAAAAAGGAATAAAACAATGAAAAATGAAAAAAAAGCCTTTGGCTTATGGAGTGCTGTTCTCTTAGGAATTGGATCTATGGTAGGTGCAGGTATTTTTGTCCTCTTAGGTGAAGCAGGTGCAATTGCAGGAAATTTAGTATGGATTTCCTTTATTTTTGGAGGAATTATTGCTTTACTTAGTGGGTACTCTTTAGCAAAACTTGCCTCTATTTACCCTAGTCGTGGGGGTATAGTTGAATATCTGGTTCAGTGTTATGGGGAGGGGGTTTTTTCTGGTTCTGTTTCTATTCTTTTTTATCTCTCTGCAATGGTAGCTATTGCCATGGTAGCAAAGACATTTGGAACCTATGCAGCGATGATGATGGGAACAGATGTTGCTATGTGGAGTAATATTTATGCTGTAGGCATTTTACTCTCTTTTATGTTTATTAATCTGGCTGGTAGTTCGCTTATTGCACAAAGTGAAAACATTATAGTTCTTATTAAATTGACCATTCTTATTATTTTTACGGTGGTGGTTTTTTTCTATATTAAGCCTGAATTACTTTCACTTAAAGATGCACCTCCTGTAATGAATGTTTTCTCCTCTATTGCGTTAACTTTTTTTGCTTTTGAAGGCTTTAGGGTTATTACCAATACAGCAGAAGATATGGAAAATCCTCAAACTACAATGCTTAAAGCAATGATGATTGCTATTTTATTGGTTATGTTGCTTTATGTGGCTGTTACTTTTGCTGTTTTTGGAAACCTTTCATTACCTGAAATTATTAAAGCTCAAGATTACGCATTGGCTGAAGCAGCCAAACCAGCTTTTGGTCAAGTAGGCTTTACTATTATGGCAATAGCAGCTCTTATATCTACTGCTTCTTCTATTAATGCCAATCTTTATGCTGTCACCAATGTTACATATCAGATGGCAAAAAATGGTGAACTACCTGAAATTTATAAACGTAATGTTTGGCATAGTTTTGAAGGATTGATTGTAAGTACAGTGATTTTGATTCTATTTGTACTCTTTTTTAATCTCAATGAGATTGCAGCGATTGGGTCTATCTCTATTTTATTTGTTCATGCTTTGGTACATATTGGACATTTGTTAAAAATAAAAGATACAGGTGCATCTAAGGCATTGGTTATATTGGCTATTTTGACTATTGCCGTCGCTATTGTTTTAGCATTAAATTATACCCATCAGCATATTCCAAACGTAGGTTATTTTATTGCAGGTGGATTTGTTTTGGCATTTATTCTTGAAATTACATTACGATTAATTAGTAAACGGGTTATTTCTAAGCAAATATTGACCTAAAGTTGCATCTTTTGGGTCTTAAAAAGAGTATAATTAAACGCTATAAAATATTAAAAATAAATGGAGATGATAATGAAACGAATAATTGAGTCCATAATGTTTGGATTTAGAGAGATTTTTACATGGCATACGATGAAGTATGCACTCATTACAGGTTTACTTGTTATGGGTATTTGGATAGGTTTGGGCTTATTATTTTGGGATAGTTTAAATGCCATAAGCATGACCATTATTGGTTTTCTTCCTTTAAATATGATGATTGCAGATGGGGCATGGATGATGTCTACATTTATTTGGTTGATTATGGTGCTATTGACTTTTGCATTTATCTATATCTTTTTAGGAAATTTTATTTTAACTAAAATTTCAAAAGAAAAATATGGAGTTTTTTCACTGTTTCTTATGTTAGGTAGTGCTATTTTTTGGATGATAATTTGGTTCTTAAATAGTGAATTGATACATACTAAAATAGGAGATTTCCTCAAAACTTTACCTTATGCAACAGTAGAGCATGGATTGGCGTATCTTTTTACAATATACATTATTTACAATGCTATTGTTATTAGTATGCTCTTTGTAGTTAATCTATTTAACAAGCCACTAATTGCACATTTGTCTACTAAGCATTATGATGGAGAATTAGAACAGCATCATACTTTACAAGCATTTAAATATACCATTAAAGATACAGTAATATTTATAGTGATTTCACTTATAGCATTTCCACTACTTTTTATTCCTGTTATAAACTTTATAGTTCAGGTTGCATTGTGGATGTGGTTAACAAAAGATACCTTGCAGTACAACACTACATCATTGGTATTTTCTGAGGTGAAAGAGGATGAACTTAAAAAGCATCAAAAAGACATTTGGTCTATTAGTTTTGTAAGTGTACTTTTTAACTTCGTACCTGTTTTTAATATTTTCGCTCCATTCTTTGGAGAGATAAGCATGTTCCATTACTGGAAACAAATTCAACAAAAAGGATAAATAATGAGTCGTTCAAATAACAAACATTTAGAGAGTATTGCAGATGCAATTAAAAATCATAAAAAATTAAGTGAAGAAGAGAAGAGTAACAGTTTTAAACTCATAGAAGAGTGGGTAGCTGAAGATAAAAGTTTTGGAATTCTTTATGAGAAATTAACAGAAATTTCAACAGAGATAGAGCCTATATTAATTGAATTAGGACTAATTTAAAAAGGAAAAAGTTATGAGCCATCTATTTAAACGAACCGTAGTATTATTAAATGATTTTGAGTCTATTGATAATCTTTTAAAAAAAGCAATTGATTTCTCTATAAAGCATCAGACTACACTAGAAGTTCTGTATGTTCATGAAGAACCTCTTTTTGATATTCCTGATTATTTTTTATCTGATGATAAAATAGTCAGTGAACAATTGGACAAAGAAAAAATTAAAGCAAAAATAAAAGAACATCTTGTAGCACTTCAGCAGAACGATAAACATGCTATTTTAGTATATGTTGATGATACGGTAGATCAAGTACTTCATTATGGAAAAGAGCAAAAAGATATTTTATTTGTTACAGCTTATCATGAAAAAATTAGTGAGAATCTTCTTCAAAAGACTCCTCATAGTTTTTGGATTGTTAAAAATGATATTGATGTATATGATAAAATTGTTTTACCTATTGACTTTACCGATAGAGCAAAAAAGGTACTTCAAGCCAGTAAACATATTTTTTCACAAAACAGTATGACAATGGTACATGACTATCGTTATCTTATAGATACGATGAGTGTTCCTATTGATTACTTAGATGTGAGTCCTATGATTTCACCAGATATTGTTGAAGTAAATGAAGAGTTAAAACGTGAGCAAAAAAAGATATTTGAATCTTATAAAAAAGAGTTTGATGTTGATGGAGAATGTATCGAGGAAGAGGGTTCACTAGATCAAGACCTTATTGACTATATTTCAAAAAGAGAGTTTGATTTGGTTATTATGTATCATCAAGATGATGAACTCTTTTTATCTACCTCTTTAACAGTTACATTACTCAAAGCACTCTCTATTGATTTCTTTGTATTTAACCTATGAGTATTGAATGAAAAAAAACTTAGGATTTAAAGAACTACTTGCTATTGCTATAGGTGGAATGGTAGGAGGAGGTATTTTTACTATTTTAGGTATCTCTGTCTCTATGGTAGGAGCATTGGCTCCCTTTGCCATAGCATTGGGTGGAGTAGTTGCATGGTTCGCTGCTTATTCATATGTTAAGTTAGGAGTCTATTATAAAGATGAAGGGGCGACTTATAGTTTTTTTAAACGAACCTATCCTAGCTCACACATGGCTGCTTCATTTATTGGTTGGTATACTATTTTTGGCTATATAAGTACACTGGCTCTTTATGCTTATACTTTTTCCTCTTATGCTATTAGTGGTTTCGATTTTGCTCAAAGTGAAGTGATACGTAAGCTTTTAGCTGTTGGTATTATTGCTATTTTTGCCCTTATTAACCTTTGGAGTGTTAAAGGAATGGGGAAAATAGAAGATGTCATGGTCTATGCAAAATTGGCTATTTTATTTGTTATCTCAATGGCATTGATTTACTTTGCTAAAGTTGATTTTAATACTTTTTCAACAATGATGCAAAAAGATTTAAATGCAACACCTATTTTGAGTATTTTGATTGTCTCCTCGGTAACATTTGTTGCTTATGAAGGTTTTCAACTGGTTATCAATGCTGTTAATGAAATGGAAAATCCTGATAAAAATATACCAAGAGCTATCTATTCAGCTATTGTTTTAGTAGCACTTATTTATTTTATTATAGCACTTAGTGCTGTATTGGCTATTCCTGCTGAAGATTTAATTCAAAATAAAGAGTCAGCTTTGGCAACAGGTGCTGGAGATATTATGGGAAATATAGGACAAAACTTGGTAATTTTTGGAGCTATTTTAGCTACGAGTTCAGCTATTAATGGCACACTTTTTGGCTCTTCCCGACAGATGGCACGGATTGCTGATGATGGTTATTTACCTAAAATTGTTTCCGTGAGAAAAAATAACATTCCTAAATATGCAATTATTACTATGGCTATGGTTGCAAGTTTACTTATCGCAGTAGGTGGTCTTCGTCTTATTTTAGAGTTTGGTAGTATTACTTTTTTATTGGTTTCACTTCTTATGTCTATAGCCAATTTTAAGATACGTAAAAAAACACAAAGCTCTTTATTTATAACTTTAGTTTCTATTGGAGGCTTGGCTATGGGAACGGTATTGATACTTTATTATGAGTTTCAAAATAATTCTGAGCAGCTACTTTTTATTGGAATACTCTATATGGTACTTAGTCTAGGAGCATGGGGTTATGCAAAAGTAAGAGGTTAACGTTAATATCTTCCATGAAAAATAGCAGTCATATGACTGCTATTTTATCTAGGAACAATGTTGCTAATGTTACCTGTGTTGGAAAAGAAAACATTAACAGCTTGACCTGGTTGCACCATAGCAGCTGCACCATTAACTCTAAGTACTGTAGCTACAGTTTTTCCACTATTTAGCTTCACAACAATCTCTTGACCATATTGGTTGTCCATATTGTTACCAGCCATACCTCCTAATACACCACCCAGTGCTGTACCAGCTACAGTTGCAACAGCTTGACCAGAACCACCACCAACATGATTACCTGCAACACCACCAGCAACAGCACCGACAACACTACCTAATGTGTTACCTACACCATTATTGTTAACTTGTACCTGTCTAACTGACTGTACAACTCCTGGTTCAACAATCATTGATTCACCGATGGTTGATTGAGCATAACCTTTTGGGGCACAACCTGTTGTGCTTAAAAGTGTTAAACTTACTATTACGGAACTTATTAATATTTTTTTCATTTTAAATCCTTTTTATATGATTTTTACTCTATATCATAACACTTTTTTGTTAACTGTTTGTGAACTCGATATTATAAAAAGTCACCTTTTCTATTTACCAAGCCTCTTTGTAGAAGTTTATCTAAAAAAGAAAGACGTTTTTTATGATGTTCTTCACTGTTTTTAGATTGTTGGTTAAAATTTTCTAATTTACCATCAAGATAGCTTGTATTAAAATGACCACTTTTAAAAACCTCATCTCTTACTATTTCCCGATGTAAAGAAATATTGGTGGTGAGTCCCTCAATATAGTATTCATCTAAGGCTCTTTTAGCTTTTTTAACAGCTCCTTCCCAGTCCAATGCCCAAACAATAACCTTGCCTAGCATAGAGTCATAGTAAGGGGGAATGGTATAGCCACTGTAAAGTGCACTGTCTATTCGTACCCCTGGACCTCCTGGGATAAGGTACTTACCAACGGTTCCAAGAGAGGGCATAAAGTTGTTATGAGGGTCTTCTGCGTTGATTCTAAACTCAATGGCATATCCTCGAAATTTAATCTCCTCTTGTAAAAAATGTAGGGGGTCACCCTCGGCAATTTGAATCATACGTTGAATAATGTCTACACCAGAGATAATCTCGGTAACAGGATGTTCTACTTGCACACGGGTGTTCATCTCTATAAAGTAGATGTTGTCTTGTGCATCAACCAAGAACTCAACTGTTCCCACACTCTCATAGCCCAGTTTAAACATCGCTTTTTGAGCGATTCTATAAAGCTCTTTACGTACCGTTTGGCTTAGGTAAGGAGAAGGGGCAATCTCTATGACCTTTTGGTGTCGTCGCTGAATAGAACAGTCACGATCTCCTAGATGCACCACGTTACCATATTTGTCAGCAATAACTTGCACTTCTATGTGGCGAGGGTTTTCTATGAACTTTTCTACGAACATATCTCCATTACCAAAGTACTTTATGGCTTCGTTGTAAGCAGCTTCATACATCTTTTGAAACTCAGCTTCATCATGGACGATACGCATACCCCGTCCACCACCACCAAAGGCTGCTTTTATGATAACTGGAAAACCAATTTCTTTGGCTATTTTCCCTGCCTCTTCCAGATCAGAAATAGGCTCTTCGGTTCCCTCAATCACAGGCACACCAATCTCTCTCATGGCATTTTTTGAGGCTATTTTATCTCCAAAAAGGGCAATGTGTTCAGCTTTAGGACCTATGAAAATAAGACCGTTTTCCTGACAAGCTTTAGCAAACTCAGCACTCTCTGAGAGAAAACCATAACCAGGGTGAATGGCATCACACTTAAGTACCTTGGCTACTTCGATAATGTTCCCATAGTCCAAGTAGGCTTCCATGGGTTTGCCTTTTATCTTGTAAGACTCATCGGCTGTTTGTATCCATGAACCCTCAGCATCTGCCTCAGGGTAAATCACCACAGAGGTAATCTCCAACTCTTGACAGGCACGAATAATACGTAAGGCTATCTCCCCTCGGTTGGCGATTAATATTTTAGATATTTTCTTTTTCATGATTTTCCTTCAATATTTTTTATGGGGTATTATAAAACTTTATAGAGAATAGTTCTACATAATTTTTGGTATAATAGTTATCATTTTTTGGTGAAAATATTATCTAAAGTTGGTAAAAATGAAAAGAGAGACCCTAGAGAAGAACCGAAATCTTGCAAATGGTGTTATGAATTATATCTATACCCATATAGACAGTGAGATAAACCTAGACGAGTTGGCATTAGCTTTTAAAATAAACAAATTTAATCTGCATAAGATTTTTAAATCGATTTTTGAGCGTAATATATATGAGAGCATTAAGTCCATTCGTTTGCAAAAAGCATCCAATCTGCTCTTGACCAATCAGCACTCAACCATCTCTGAGATAGCCAATAGCTGTGGCTATAGTTCTCAGACCTCATTTATACGTGCCTTTAAAGAGCGTTTTTCTATGACCCCGAATGTCTGGAGAAAAGGGGCATACAAAGCCTACTCTGAAAACCTTTTAGAGAAGATTGCCTACATTCAAAAAGAGCAGGTTACTTTTGAGCATTTGCAACCAAAAATCGTCAAGATGCTACCCATAGAGAGCTATTATATTCGTCATCATGGCTATGGTGAGAGTATTCGTCTCACTTGGCAAAAGATAGAAGCATGGATTTTTTCACACGAAATCGAGGAGTATCGGCTTATCTCTTTGTTTCATGACAATCCAGCCATCACCCCCTTAGAGGAGTGTCAGCATGTGGCATGTATAGAGGTTGATGAACGCCAACTCATCAAAGCCCAAAGTCTCCCAAAGTTTACTATACAAGGGGGAGTCTATGCCAAGTTTGAAGTCGAAGGAAAAAGAGGAAACCTTTTACAGTTTATCCAATGGGTCTACCACGAATGGCTACCCAACAGTGGTTACGAGACCACCACCAACCCTCCCTATGCTATCTATGAAAAAAATCATCATCTTAGTGATGATGGGAGGTTTAAAATGTATTTTTATTTGTCGATTGCATTGTTGTGATGGTTCTCCACACCCTTTACACAAATTAAAAGCTAAACTACTTCTATATAAATAGGAGTCTAGAAATGATAGAAAAACTCATAAACTTTTCATGGCGTAATCATTTTTTAGTAATTGCCACCACCATACTACTTTTACTGGGTTCATTTTGGGCGATTAAAAATACTCCATTAGACGCACTTCCCGATTTAACACCTCCACAGATTATTGTCTCAGTTAAGTGGCAAGGGCAGTCTCCTCAGCTTATTGAAGACCAAATCATCTACCCTCTGACCAATGCTCTCATGTCTGTTGCAGGAGCAAAAACAGTTCGTGCTTTTTCGTCATTTGAAAATGCTTTGGTTTATGTCATCTTTGAAGAGGGTCATGATATTTACTTTTCTCGTGATAGAGTTGCCGAAAAGATTAATGAGCTTCTACCAACCATTCCTAAAACAGCACAAATCAAAATGGGACCAGATGCCACAGGTATTGGTTGGGTGTATGAGTATGCTTTAACCTCTAAAACCAAAGACCTTTCAGAACTTTATGACTTACAGCAGTACTACTACAAATATGCTCTTTTGGGCATTAACGGTGTTTCAGAAGTGGCAACCGTTGGTGGGTTTGAAAAAAACTACCAAATCACCATTAACGAGCAGAAGTTAGTAGAGCAGGATTTATCTATTCAAGAGGTCATAAAAGCTATTAAAGCTAACAATGAAGACCGTGGAGGGCGAATTATTTTAGAAAATGGATATGAGCAGATTATTCAAGCCATTGGTTATGCTAAAACTTCTGAAGATTTGGGGAACATTGTTATTAAAACACGTAATGGAAATCCTCTAAAAGTCTCTGATGTGGCTGTCATAGATTTGGTTCCCTCATACCGTCGTGGTATGGCTGACCTGAACGGTCAAGGCGAGGTAATAGGTGGCATTGTTATTGTCCGTTACAAAGAGAATGCTTACGCAGTTATTCAGGAGATTAAAGAGAAACTAGAAAAAATTAAATTAGTAGATGTTGAGCTTGTAACAACCTATGACAGATCTGATTTAATTACAAAAGCCATTGACACTTTAACCCATACTTTGATTGAGGAATCAGCAGTGGTTTTAATTATTATCTTAATGTTTTTACTCCATTTTCGTTCAGCCTTGGTCATCATTATTACTTTGCCTTTAACCATTGCCATTACCTTTCTTTTAATGAAATGGGCAGGGGTTGAGTCGAACATTATGTCACTTGGAGGGATTGCCATTGCCATTGGAGCCATGATTGATGCTTCCATTGTCATGGTTGAAAATGTACATAAAAAACTACAGGCAGCAGGTGGCGAAAAGCTTGATGGTGAAGAACGTATAGAAGTAGTGTTGAATGCTGCCAAACAAGTTGGACGACCAATTTTCTTTGCACTTATTTTAATTGTTGTTTCATTCTTACCAATCTTTGCACTAACAGGTCAAGAGGGTGCATTGTTTAAACCTTTGGCATATACAAAAACCTTTGCCATGATGACTGGGGCGATAATCTCTATTACTTTAGTACCTATTCTCATGGTCTATTTAGTACGGGGTAAAATCTTAGACGAACGTAAAAACTGGTTAAACCGTTTCTTCATTTGGCTCTACTCACCACTGCTTAAAGGGGCATTGTGGTTACGTTTTGTTGTACCATTTATCTTGATTGGAGTCATTGGTTATGGTGTGTGGGTTTATCAACAACAAAAGTGGGAGTTTATGCCACCACTTAACGAGCAGACCTATATGTACATGCCTGTTACGCCTTACGGAATCGGGATTGACATGGCTAAAGAGTTGACGCAAAAGACAGATAAAATCATTAAAGAAAATTTTCCAGAAGTGGAAACCGTTTTTGGAAAAGCAGGACGTGCCGACACAGCAACTGACCCAGCACCGTTGAGTATGATTGAGACCATCATTACCTTTAAACCTGAAAGTGAATGGCGAGAGGGCATGACTTATGAGAAGTTACGTAATGACATGGAAGAGATGCTTCAAGTAAAAGGTTTGACAAACTCATGGACGTACCCTATTAGAGGACGTATTGACATGCTTCTTTCAGGTATTCGTACGCCATTAGGAATCAAACTCTACGGAGACACCAGTGAAGAGTTGGCAAAACAAGCACAAAAGATTGAGAAACGTCTAAAAGCTTACGGTGGAACACAGTCAGTCTTTGCAGACAAAGCAAACTCTGGTTACTACTTGAACATTGATTTGAATGACGAGAAAATTGCTGAGTATGGAATTACCAAAAACCTCATTTTAGACACCATTTCTAACGGTGTTGGGGGTATGACCGTTGCCACACTTTACGATGGAATCAAGCGTTACCCAATCTCAGTTCGTTACGAACAGAGCAAACGTTCAGACTTGACAAGCATTGGTAGCATTAGAGTAAAAACGCCTTATGGTTACACACCATTAGAGACCTTTGCACACTTGTACTACAAAGAAGCACCGTCCATTTTAAAGGCTGAAAAAGGTAAGAAAGTCATTTTCATTTACATTACGCCAAACCAAGGGACAACGTCACAAGTTTACAAAAAAGAGGGAATGCAACTCTTAGCAGACTTGAAGTTACCAACAGGTTACTACTACGAATGGGCAGGGGAAAGTGAGTACCTAGAGTCAGCAATGGAGCGTTTGACATTCATTGTGCCTATTACACTTTTCATTACGTTCATTCTCATCTTCATGGGGCTGAACAATTTAAGAAATGCTCTGATAGTTTTCTTTACGCTACCATTCGCAGCAGTAGGAGGTATCTTGTACCTAGACATGCTAAACTTCAACTTTTCCATCGCCGTGGTGGTCGGGTTCTTGTCGCTCATAGGGGTCGCAACAGAGACGGCGATTGTTATGATTATCTACCTTGAAGAAGCTGTAGAAAAAGTTACGGTGAGAAACAAAGAGAACATTAGAGAAGCCATTTACGAAGGTGCTGTTCTAAGAGTACGTCCAAAACTCATGACGGTATTTGCCATCTTAGGTGGTCTACTACCCATCATGTACATCAACGGTGTTGGTTCAGAAGTCATGCAACGTATTGCAGCCCCAATGATTGGTGGGGTTGTGAGTTCGGCTGTACTTACGCTTTTGGTTATTCCTGCTGTTTATTATATGGTTATAAAAAAAGAGAAGTAAAGCCATATTTAACTATGATTAAACAGAAACTATTAGGTAAATAAATGAAAATACTACTACTAGAAGACGACCTCATACTCTCTGAGGTTATCGTAGAACATCTTGAATACTACAACTACAACGTTACCCCTATTTACAATGGGATAGAGGCTGAAAACATACTTTTTGAAGAGAAGTTTGATTTGCTTCTTTTAGATGTGAATGTCCCTCTGCTTAATGGTTTTGAACTCCTAAAGTCTCTACGAGCCTCGGGCAATGAGACTCCTGTTATATTTATAACTTCTTTAAATACCTCAAAAGATGTACTCGAAGGCTTTGAACTCGGAGCCAATGACTACTTGAAAAAGCCGTTTGAGATGCTTGAGTTAAAGGCTCGAATAGACAACATAAAACGACATTTTAAGATAGATGATAAGACACTTTTCCCCATCAATGAAAAAATATCTTATGACTTTGCACGTTATGTTATAGCCATTGAAGGAAAAGAGGAGACACTTTCTAAAAAGGAGGGTGACTTTTTAGCCTACTTTTTACATAACCGTGGCAAGGTTATCTCTACCGATGAGCTTATGGTCAATGTTTGGTCTTATGACACAGCACCTACTTCTGCCACCATTCGAACCTACATTAAAAACCTACGTCGGCTTTTGGGTGAGGAGATGATAGGTACCATAAGAGGGGTAGGATATGTATTTAATTAAAGAGGAGAAACGAACGCTCTATCAGTTTCTTGCTCTCTATTTGGCTTCTTCTTTTATTCTTTTTGCTGTTATTGCATACCTGTTTTATCAGAAAGAGTCACAGTATTTTTATGAGCAGAGTCGAACACAGATGCAGATAGAAGCCAGTAGACTCTCTTCTAAAATCATACATGCACATATGACGGGAAGTAAGTTTTCTTTAGCGTGGGTGATCAATAACTTTTCAGATAAGATAGGATTTTATGATAATAAAAATAAAGCGATTGTCTCTAATATAGAGGAGAGCATAGACTTTTCTAAACAGCTCTATCAAAAGGGAAACAGATTGATTTTGGTAGACAAAAGTAGCTTTGGACATTTGGGGGTTCAGAGTATCGTTATAGAAAAAGATGGAGTGGCTACTTTTGTTAAAAACTTACAGTTTAAAATACTATTGGCACTCTTTTTTATCTATATTTTTCTTGCGATTGTAGGTTACTTCTTAGCGAAACTTTTTATTAAACCCATTCAGCAAAAACGGATTCAGCTGGACAACTTTATAAAAGATAGTACCCATGAACTCAACACGCCCATAACGGCTCTGATGCTCTCTGTCAATGCTCCCAAAGTTGAAAGCCCTAAAAACCTAGAGCGTATTCGCCTCTCTGCTGCTCGTTTGTCGGCTATTCATAAAGATTTGTCTTACCTCATGCTCGATGCCCAAACAGTCAAACCAAAGGTAGAAGAGAAGCTCTTTTTAAATGATATTATGAAAGAGGAGTTGACCTATCTGAGTCTTTTGGCAGAGAAGAAAAAGATTAAGTTAAGTGTTGATTATAGAGATGACATTTACTTCAAAATAGACAAAGAGAGTTTTGTAAGGCTGGTTCATAACCTCATCTCTAATGCGATAAAATATAATACCGTTGGTGGCTCTATTGATATAACTTTAGAAAAAAATAGCATCACCATAAAAGACACGGGCATAGGCATACCCAAAGAGCATCAAAAAGAGATTTATGAGCGTTTCTACCGAGCCACCAACCAAGTGGGTGGTTTTGGTTTGGGGTTGAATATCGTCCATAAGGTCTGCGAAGCTTATGGTATTGAGATATCACTCACATCTAAAGTAAATGAGGGTTCTACTTTTGTTTTGTCTTTGTAGTTTTTATCACCTATGGTTTTAACGATGACCTTTTGAGGTGTAGGAGTTTTCTCTTCTTTTATTTTTCCTAAATTCTCTAGCAAACATTTTACCCCTTTCGCTGGGTAACGAGGTGCATTGTCACTGAGCGTATCGGCTGCCTCTTGTCCTACCTTGTTGGTGGCTGTAATGGCTCCATTAACCATGAGCATTCCAAAGTCAAAAATGGTATCTTCATCATCAGCAGGGGAGAAGACGGTATGAAAAACAGAACTAATGTCAAAGGCGAGGTCTCTACACTGGGCATTGGTCACGTTGTCATCTGCCTCTTTTGAAAACTTATCTTTTATCTCTGTTAAACTCTCTACGATGCTATCGTTACAAACTTTTGCTTGTTTTCCATGTTTTATAAAGCAGATATCATGAGCTTTACAGGCTTCATCTATATCATCATAGGCATCTATACTTTGGTACTGTGATATAAGCTCTTGACGCTCTTGGTCGTTGAGTACTCTATAACTCTTTT
>Ga0256828_1001577_pt1 | contig 14114 bp, 13 predicted proteins | sample CV88metaG_FD_185993 | JGI IMG/M metagenome (GOLD analysis project Ga0256828, IMG submission 185993) | Hydrothermal vent microbial communities from East Pacific Rise, Pacific Ocean - CV88 | ecosystem: Environmental > Aquatic > Marine > Hydrothermal vents | place: Pacific Ocean: East Pacific Rise...
GCTCATAATCTGGTGTGGAAGCAATCTTAATATGTAAGATCAAGTTTCCACGCTGGCCTTGCATACTCTTACCCTTACCCTTAACTCGCATTTTTTCACCATCTTTGATACCCGCAGGGATCTTGATGTCAAAGCTTTCACCTTGTATCGATACATTATGCTTACCACCTAAGATAGCTGTAGCAAAAGGGATGGTAACATTGGCTTCTATGTCAAGATTGACTTGCTGTTGTCCACCAAAGCCACCGAAACCTCCAGCACTGCCACCAAAGCCACCTGCTTGCCCACCGAAGCCGCCAAAACCACCTCCGCCACCACCTTGACCAAACATCTGACGTAAGATATCATCAAGATCAACACCTTGTCCCTGCCCTTGCGCAAAATCGTGGAAATTTTGACCACCAAACATCTGGTCACCATGCATATCGTATTGTGCTTTTTTATCTTTATCTTTTAGAACTTCATACGCCGCATTGATCTCTTTAAACTTCTCTTCTGCTGATGGTTCTTTGTTAATATCCGGGTGATATTGACGGGCCAGTTTACGATAGGCTTTTTTAATCTCAGATTCTGTCGCATTGTCTTGCAACCCTAGTGTCTCATATAGACTTTTACTCATAATTTCTACCTCGTTATACATAATTTATTAATGACTGTAATTATATCAAAAGGTTGAGTGTATGTCAATCAAGGTTGGTATTAATAGGTCTATTATGAGGTGATTTTATAAAAGTTAAACTATATTTTACTTTTGAGGAAGTATAATGCCGTTCAGTGTCGGGGCGTAGCTCAGTCTGGTTAGAGTACCTGGTTTGGGACCAGGGGGTCGAAGGTTCGAGTCCTTTCGCCCCGACCACTTGTTTAACTTTTGTCATCCAACACATTACGATCTTCAAAACACACTTTTAGACTAAACTTCCACTATAAACTTAAGACTACCTATTACTAAGAACAGTGATTACTTTGTATCGACTAACTGTTTCAACATGCGTGCTATCTGGTAAATCAATTCATCAGGGTCTATAGGCTTACTTAAATAACCATCCATGCCTTCAGCCAAAAGTCGTTCTCTATCTCCCTGTAAGGCATTTGCAGTCAAAGCAATGATCTGTGTATGTTTTTTACGGCTTTTTTTCTCTTGCTTAGAAATTATCTTCATTGCTTCTATACCATCCATCTTTGGCATATTTTCATCCATTAAAATAAGGTCATATTTTTTAGTTTTTGTTAGGGTCACAGCTTCTTTTCCATCATTTGCCATATCAAAAGTTATCGCATATCGTTTTAAGAGCATACCAAGAAACATCTGATTGGCACGTACATCTTCAGCTATTAAGATATGTGCATTGATCTTTGCAGGTATTTCTAACCTTTCTTGTGACGGTATCTCAACAACAGCACGACCAACCCGAATAGGTGTACTAAAAACAAAACTACTTCCATAGTTTAATCTACTACTAACGGTAAGTTCACCACCAAGATGTCTAGCGATTTGTTTACAAATCGCTAGACCTAATCCAGTCCCCCCATAGGTACTTTCAATATCTGCTTCACTCTGCTGAAATGGTTCAAAAATCCGCTTTAAATTTTTTTCATCAATTCCAATACCGTTATCTTCTACTTTTATCTCAAGGTTGTGCTTAGTAAATGTTATTTCTACATTGATCGAGCCATTTTCAGGTGTAAATTTAATCGCATTTGATAGAAGGTTATTTAATACTTGGCGAATACGTAGTGCATCAGAATACAGTGTAAGTGATTCCTGCAATTTTGAACTAAAGGATAGCTCAATCTTTATGTTCTTCTCTTCTGCTTTAGCTTGATATAGTTCAATGATCTGTATAAAAAGCTCATTAGGTTTAAAATCAGTCATATTGATCTCAAATTGACCACTTTCAATTTTGCTCAGATCTAAAATATCACTGATTAAGTCTGTCAAAATACCCGATGCTTCTTGAATAATGGTAAGTTGTTTAGACTTACGAAAATCTTCTTCCTCAGCTTTTAATAGCGTAATAAAACCATTGATAGCATTTAATGGTGTTCTAATCTCATGTGACATACTTGCTAAGAATGTACTTTTTGCACGCGATGCCTCTTCGGCTCTGTACTGGGCCTCTTTAGCTTCTTCTTTTGCTTGGCTCAATGCTTCTGTTCGTTCTTCGATCATCTCATCTAACTGCTTATTTAGCTCTTCACTCTTTTTGAGCTTCTCTTCATATACCTGCTCGTACCATGTTGCCAAAATAGCAATAAAGACCATTATCGTGAAATGAATATAAACGTCTACATTTGCATAATGTAAAGAATGAAAATGATTAAGTACAACAAAACTTGTTATCGTACCTATAAACCAAAACCATCCTTCTCTACTTGAACGCAATAAGAATGCTAATAGTACAAATGATCCAGGCCATAAAATTGAACTTTTTAATTCAGAGTTGTTTAATGTTGTTATAAGGATAAAAAGAAGTCCTACTAGTAAAATAAACTTGGATATAAAGTCATATGACTTTGGACGATAATGTAGTATTCCACCTGCTAATAGCAATATTCCCGCACTAAGAAGGTCAACAATAGCCTGAAGAACATTGAAATGTTCTTGTAACCCCCACGCCCCAAATGTAAATAACATCGTGGCGATAAAAAGAATAACCCGCTTAACAATAAAAATTCTTTTTTCTAAATAAAACATGCTTAATTATATTGAGATGCATCGTGAAGGTATATAGGAATTTTCTTACAAAACAATATATAAGTAAGAAAGTCGATAGAAGAAATTGGTTGCTAAAACTTCCTATGAGGGAGGGATGCATCGAGTAAAAAAAAGTTATCCAAAACATACTGTAAGAAAAGTGTTCATATGCTTCTTTAAGACATAAAAAATGTTTTATTATCAGTATATATTTTGATACCAGTATGCTTAGTTTTCTCTATCGTGAGGTATCCATTTTGGTGTCTAATATCTACTGAATCATCGCATAAGACATAAGCTCTGTCATCGGGGCATAACTCAATCTGCTCAAAGTACCTGGTTTGAGACCAAGGGGGCGAAGGTTCAAGTCCTTTCACCCCGACCGCTTATACACCTTCAAATACCCATATATAGGTATAATCATAATCTATCTTTTCTACAAGTGTCAAAAAAGTATCTATGATCATCTTTACCAATAACTTTTCAATTGCACTTTGTTAAGACAACTAAGCTTTTACTTTGTACTGTTTACTTCACTACTTTTTGTATTATTAATGTCAACTTTCAGTGTTGTGACATTAGTGTCCAGAGATTTAGTGTTAACTACAATAGGCACTACTGTAGTATTTGTCTCGTTAACACTCTGCTTAATATCACCACACTTCTCTTTAAGTACAGCGATCTGCTCTTCGTAACTTTCTTTAAGTTCATCCATCTCATCTTGCAACTCTTCAACCGTATCATCTAAGTTTGTCTTTGCTTCAACATTCAAACCATACTCATAAACAAGTTCACCACCCTCTTTTGCTTGGTAAAGTGTTAAAGTGATAATGGCAACAAACGAGAGTAGATAGATAGCCTTTGCCCATGGCTTTTTGACAGCTAAGGTCAAAAGCTTTAACAAAATAGGAAGCGCCGATAGATAGAGCAGATAGATACCAATAAGTTTATGCTGTTTGAGGTGTTCAAGCCCCTCGTCACTCATAAGAAGACCACCATTTTTACCATCTATCACACCTGTAGCCAATGCACTTACAAACACACCAATCAGAAGAATAAAAAGGATATACACGGTTATTGTCAAAGACTTACGTTTCGTTATAAGATTAATAAGTTCTAAAATCAAAATAACCAACGGTAAGACTACTGCAAAGTGCACAACCGCAGGGTGAAGAAGAACCGGAATAACTTCAGGAACAGAGAATGGTAGAGGAATCACAGGAAGTGTCATAAAAAGCCTTTATCAATATAATAAGTGCATTATATAGGGGAAAGGGTTAGAGGTGGCTTTTGAATGGTGAATGGTGAATGGTGAATGGTGAATGGTGAATGGTGAATGGTGAATGGTGAATGGTGAATGGTGAATGGTGAATGGTGAATGGTGAATAAGATGACGCAGTTCATCTTAGGGGAGTCTGAACTTTGTGGAAGGTTTTAGCTCGTGGATTCCTGCCTTCGCAGGAATGACAAAGTTTCGAACTTTCTTGAAAGTTCTCACGACAACAAAGCGCATCGTAAAAAGTAACTATTGAGGCTAAAGTTTCAGAAGTGGTGTGAGTTGTACCGGATGTGAACCCGAAGACGCACTAGTGTGCGTTGAGAGGTGAGCTCCGGTGCAAATCACGCCGCAGCTGGAACTTTAGTAGTTGTTGTAACCGTTTATTATGATGAACTTTGCGCCTTCGCGTGTCGAACGAATCGCAACATACTTATCCGGATACTGATCTCTAAGTTGTTTCAATGCGATCTGAACCAAAACACCATCCAAGGTCTTTGTCTGTCCACGACCATCACGATCAATGTTTTCACAAACACCAACGAGATAACGTGTGATCGATTCTTCTTGATTTTTCAAAAATTCTGCTATCTCAAGACGAAGTTGAAAACCATACTTTGCATTGATCCAGTTGAAGATCATATAAGAGAGTGCTTTATAACGATACCCTTCTTTACCAATAAGAAGTGCCGCATCATCACCATTAAAGTCGATCATTAGTGTGTTGTCATCATAAACAGTTACATCGATCTCATTTAACTCAAAACAGGTCTTAGAAAAAAGTTCGTTGATCTCAGTTTTGACTTCTAATGCAATAGCATCAATATCATCAAAGGCCTCATCTTCTTCCTCATCAAACATACCTTCTAATGCATCTTCGATGTAATCGTTTTGTTCATCTTCCTCATCTTGATCAGTCACAAATGAAGTTGGTAAAATAGTCTCATTCAATGTACGACGATGAGATGTAAGTACGATATTTTCTGTCTCATCTTCTTCACTCGTCTCATACATAGGGGGATCAATAATAATCTCTTCTTCTACCTCTGAAACCACCGCGATAGAAGAAGCTTCTGAAGATGGTTTTTCAGTCACAACCTCTTTACGCAATACAACAATAATAGCACTTTTAGCAAACAATCCTAGAAAACCTTTTGAAGGGTGTTGAACTATTTTAACATCAAGTTCTGTGACCGAGCACTCTAACTGTTCAGCTGCCTCAGAGTAAGCGATCTCAAGTGTTTTAGACTCTATCTTAAGCATTGCTACTTACCTTCTACTTTAGTCTCATTAGCAGCTTTTAATGCTTTCATTGCTGCGAACTGCTTGTTCACAATAAACTGTTGCAAGATAGAGAAGATGTTGTTTACAAACCAGTAGAGTACAAGTCCTGAAGGGAATGTAATAAAGAAGAATGTAAAGATCACTGGTAAATACTTAAAGATCTTTTCTTGCATAGGATCTGTAAAGTTGTTCGGTGTAATGTGTTGCTGATAAAACATCGTCGCACCCATTAAGATTGGTAAGATATAGTATGGGTCCATACGTGATAGGTCATTTACCCACAAAATCCAATCTGCACCTTGAAGCTCAACAGAGTTTAATAGTACACGATATATCGCGTAAAAAACAGGAATCTGAAGAAGAAGTGGAAGACAACCACCTAGTGGGTTAGCCCCCTCTTTTTTATAGATCTCCATTACCGCAGCATTCATACGCTGTGGATCACCCTTGTATTTTGCTTGTGCTTCTTTGACTTTTGGCGCTACCTCTTTCATCTTTTGCATAGAAAGCATACCTTTATAAGTCAATGGGAAAAGAATCATACGGATCAATAAGGTTAGTGCGATAATTGCCCAACCCCAGTTGCCAAAGAAACCATGTAACCATGAAAGCACTTTAAAGAGTGGTGCAGAAGCAAAGGTAAACCAGCCATATTCAATAGCATTTGTTAAAATAGGATCGATGGATTTTAATACTTTGTACTCTTTTGGCCCGATGTAACCATTCAATGTAAAGTTCTTTGAACCAGCAATATAAACAATAGGATCGCCTTCACGGTCGCGATCGATCGTTACAGTTGTATCTGGAGTCAAACCATAGATAATTGATGCGAAGTACTGATCAAACGAAGACGTTAAGTGAACATCATTAAAGTTCTGACGACTTTCAGCATCTTCATCGGCTACAATAGTTGTAAGATCATCACCATAATAGACCATAGCACCATGGACTGCCATCATCATTTGACCTTTACGTTTAACATGCTGACCAAGGTAGAGGAAGTAACGCGCATCACGTGATAAGGTAATATGAAGATCATAATGTCCATCAGCATAAACACTCATCTTTTTCGTAATCGTTTCATTACTCAATTTTTGTTGCATCGTAATAACAGCAGGTGACCCCTCTGAAATCGATGCTTTTGTTATGTTTGTTGTAAAAGGTACTTTTAGAGCCTCATCATTTAAAGCTTTATCTGCAAAACGCATATGTAATGGCTTGGTACCCACCTGCGCAACCATCTGTGAATGCACATTTTCATTATTATTATACTTTTCATCTTTTAATATTTTTGATGAAATACGACCTAGTGTGTCGATCGTCATACTAAATTTGGGTGCATCTAAAACAACCAGCTTGGTAGTATCAATCGCTTCAACTTGTTCATCTGCTGCGATATTATGACTAAGTGTGGCATCTGGCAATGTTGTCGTCGTCTGCTTAGCTTGTGTTTGTGCTTGTAATTGAGCAGTAGTATTAAGATCATTTTTACTTTGTTCTGGTGGGAAGATTGCAGTGTAGCCTACAAAAAAGACGAAGGAGAGAACAACGGCTAAGATTAAGCGTTGATTAGCTGACATATTGTTTAACAAGGGTTACCCTTTAAATCGGAAATTTTTTATGATAGAAATCTTTTTGTTCTTGGATGGAACGAGCCAAAATTTTATCTTATTAATGGTTAAATCTTCTGCTTTTTTCACAGGTTTTTCACAAAATCTATGCTTTTGTGGATAATCTATTCCACCTGGGAACAATTGGTTGCAAGAAAGGATGCGCAAGGCAGATTTATAAAAGGCAATATGAAGAGGGTTCTCCTCAAATTGCCAACGTGCATACTCTGAACATGTAGGATAATATCGACAACTCCCATAACCAATCAGCGTAAAGAACTTCTGATACAGTGTTAAAAGACTAAGCAGTGATTTTTTGATCATTTTGGAAGCATCCTGCACGTTTTAATAGTTTAATAAAGTCAAGTTGGAGTTGTTCGTAGGTGGTCGAGGCCAAAGCCTCTTTTGCGACCAAGATGTAAGAACCATCATTAAGATGGGGGCACTGCTCAGCGAAAATTGCTCGCATTCGACGTTTTGATCGACTACGAACAACAGCATTACCTACTTTTTTACTGGCAGTAAAGCCATATGTTTTGACTCCCTGTTTAGGGAGATAAAAGAGAACAATAGAGCGCGAATGCTGACTCTTCCCTCTTCTATAGACAAGTTGAAACTCGCCATTTTTTTTGAGAATCGTAAAACTGTTTACACAGTTAGAGATTTTCTACCTTTTGCACGACGACGGTTAAGTACGCGACGACCGTTCTTAGTAGCCATACGAGCGCGGAAACCGTGAGTACGTTTACGTGGTGTACTGTGGGGTTGGTATGTTCTTTTCATAAGTCATATCCTTAAATAATTTTTAGCTCGCAATAATACGAAATTCTTACTTAAAACGCGTTTAAGATTTGCTGTCTATCTAAAATATTTCTATTTTTGAATAAACTTACCACACCCTTTTTGTGCATTTCCACCAAATGTTTTAACATTTTGGTCTCCATTTTGGTATGCGGCATTACGCGCACAAAGGTCTTTTTTCATACATTCTTGATTGTTACAAGCTTTATCTACATACATTGTTTCTTCTTTTAGTAAATTTTAGAATGCGTATTTTAACAAAAAAACTTTGATAAGAAGCTAACTATCCTCATATACACTTGTGTGAGGAATCAGAACGTATACAAAGAAGGTCTAAGACTTTATGTCGTCTCCTCTTTTCACTTCTTTATGCTGTTTCAATAACTGTGGCAGCGTTATTAAAAATTCTATTAATGCATCAACTCCACCTATCAATAAGGTACGTATGGCTATTAAGGGATTCGGTTTTTCGAGATCATAGAAGTCCTCTTTAATAATCAGTTCTTTATTTTCTTGATTTAAAATTCTTTCTAGTGCATCTATGTTGGTCCAGTTGGCTCTAAACCTTATGATTCCATCTTGACCAATGAGGTAAGTCATATTTGGCATACTTCCATAGAGTTGATGTGCCGTGCCATCAAGGTCATCTACAAGTATCTCGCGTCTCTCGTCATAGAGTTCTCTAGCTGACTTAGCATGCTCCATCTTCTCTTCAAAATGTTTAATTGCAGCTGTTCGTTTTCCAGGATGCGCCTCGCGAATATAGAGCAGTAAAAAGTGTACTTCAGGATGATCGTGCATCAATTTATTCATCGCCTTAGTTCGACTTGCATAGATAGGACAGGTGATACTTCCTGTTTCTAACACAATAGGTTTATCGAGGTAGGTAGAGAGTCTAACCTTCTCACCATTTAATGTCGTAGCTTCAAAATCAACATAAAGCTCTCCAGGCTTTGGACCTACAAATGTTTTAAAATTATATTCTTTTGGATCAAAGTGTTCATAATTGTAATTTTCCATCAATATACCCCTTAACTATGGTAAAAGAAAATCACGCAACGGTTCTGTTGCTTTGGACTGGTCATGGGAGTTGGTAATATCTAAAAGCTCTTGTTTCATCTTAACATGACAATCTTTACACCCTTGGATCACTTCATGCTCTTTCACACCATTATTGATCTTCTCCATCGGATGACAGGCAAAACAGTCATTGCCACACTCTGCCATAGAGTTAGGGTCTGCACTATGACAGTTGATACAGGTCAACATAGGTTTATGACGTGTATCCGTTAAGATCGTTGGTTTTAGTGCAGGATGACAGGTTAGACAGTCTCCCGTACACGCATAAAGTGTTATTGACAATAGTAATAATAGACTCATCATTTTTTTCATAACAGTCATTATACTAATTTACTACCAACAGAAGTAAACGATACTCCGTTTTACAAATGTAACAAAATAATATATCATTCGCATTATCTTTGTTGCCCTTTACATCCCTTTATCTTCAACAACCTAAGTGAGACACCTATCAAAAAACTATGTTACTTATTACTCTTACCACTCCTTCTTTTAGCTGACAACAACCAAACAGAACCTGCGGACTGGGGTTTAGGTATGGTAATACGAGGGGCTTCTGTTCCTTTTGGAAAAAGTGGTGTTGACACGTCAAGCAGTGTCACCTCTGCTGTGCCAATGCTCTATTTTGATAGTAAGTATCTATTTATGGATGGATTAGAAGGCGGACTTAAATATGATTTTGAGAATGATTGGCGTATTGCTCTAATAACCCGACTAAGGTTTTCGGACATTCCAAAAGAGTTTCAAGGAGAGTTACAACTTAGCACCTATGACTTTGGACCACAACTACGTTACAAGCTCACAGATTCCAACTTCATAGACTTAGAGGTAATGACCCATGTAAAAGGGCACGCATATGCCAATCTATCCTACCGAGGTAAGTTTGATGTTGGCATTTTTGAATTTGAGCCATACGCCACAATACGTGCTAAGACCGCTAATTTCAACTCTCGCTACTATGCATTTGATGAAGTAAAAATAAAAGGAGGCGTTGATTATACCGGTGGTATTGATACAAAGTTGCACCTAGTCTCAAATCTTTACCTTCTTGCTGGTGCAGAAGTGACCCTCCTAGATAACGCTGTTAAACAAGCTCCATTGGTAGAAAAAGGGTATCAGTATAATGCCTATGTTGGTCTTGGAGCCTTTAAAGAGTTACCAAAAAGTTCACGTAAAAGCATCTCTAACACCCCTTATATCAGAGGTTCTTGGGGATGGGCCACCCATAAAGACCTCGATCAGATCTTGACAGGAAGTATGGCTAAAGATGAGTACTTTAACCAACTTGTTTCTATCTTTTATGGTCATCCACTAACAGACAGTCTCTTTGGTCTTCCCTTTGACATTTACGTGACGCCAGGTCTTGTTTTACACCTCACATCAGACGTTCAACCAGATTATCTACGTGAGTACGTTATTGGGTTTAAAGCCTTTTATACCATACCACTACCTATTCGCATTCGTCTAGGTGCAGCAGAGGGTCTCTCTTATATTAATGAAACAACTTGGATCGAACATACTGATGTGTTAGAAGATGGCAATGCAAAAGATAGTAATCTCTTAAATTACCTCGATTTTAGTGCAGGGATTAACTTAGGGGATCTCTTTTTTACAAAGAGTATGGAAAAAACTTGGTTTGGATTTAACATCCATCACCGTTCAGGGATCTTTTCAAGTTCTGCACAGTTTGGACGAGTGAGTGGAGGAAGTAACTATCCAAGCTTTTACCTCCAACTCCATTTATAAAACAATATTTATTACGCGGGAGGTTAGCTAATACTAACCTTGATCTCTTCACCTTCAGCATCAAAGCTAACGGTATTGCCTTCGCCCACTTCACCACTTAAGATCAAGTCAGCTAAACGATCCTCAACGATCTCATAAAGTGCACGCTTCAATGGACGAGCACCATAGACAGGGTCAAACCCAGCTTGAGCAATAAGTCGTTTAGCCCCATCACTCAAGGTCAAGGTGATATCACGCTCTTTTACCTTCTTCGCGATCTCGTCAAAGAAGATGGCCACAATACCTTCGATCTCACCTTCACCAAGAGGACTGAAGATCACGGTATCATCCAGACGGTTCAAAAACTCTGGCTTGAACTTACTCTTAAGTTCTGCCATAACAACGTTCTCAAGCTCCGGATCACCTTGCATACTCATGATCTTGTCACTTGCGATGTTTGAGGTCAAAATGATGATGGTGTTGGTAAAGTCTACCGTGACACCTTTGTTATCAGTCAAACGTCCATCATCTAAGACTTGAAGAAGCATGTTAAAGACATCTGGATGTGCCTTTTCAACCTCATCAAAAAGTAGTACACTGTAAGGCTTACGACGAACGGCTTCCGTTAACTGTCCACCCTCATCATAACCTACGTACCCTGGAGGCGCACCCACAAGGCGAGAAACAGCATGTTTCTCCATGTACTCACTCATATCAAAACGGATAAGCGCATCTTGCGAATCAAACAAGAACTTCGCCAAGGTCTTAGCCGTCTGTGTCTTACCCACACCTGTTGGCCCAAGGAACATAAATGAACCAATAGGACGATCTTTGTCAGAAAGGCCCGCTTTGTTACGCTTGATCGCACGAGAGACAGCAAAGGTCGCTTTCTCTTGGCCAATGACATCTTTGTCGAGTTCATCTTTAATATGAAGGACTTTATCCTTCTCACTCTGAAGCATCTTCGTCACTGGGATACCGGTCCAACGACTGATAATACCTGCGATAGACTCTTCATCGACGCTATTTTTAAGAAGTACACCCTCTTTTTGCATCTCTTTCCACTTGGTTTGAAGTGCAGCCTCTTCTTCATTGAGTTTTGGTATATCACCATACTCAATTGCAGCTGCCTTTTCAAAGTCACCACCATTTTTAGCCATCTCTGCCTCACGACGTTTTGCCTCAACATCATTTTTAATGTTAGCAATGCGTTCAAAGACCTCTTTTTCTTGGTTGAACTGTGTCTCTAATCCACGCTTTTTCTCTTCAGCGTCCGCAAGCTCTTTTTCGATCTCTTCAAGGCGTTTCTCATTTGAAGCACCATCATCCATCTTCAAAGCCTCACGCTCAACATGAAGTTCTTGTACCTCACGTTTAACCGCAGCCAAGACATTAGGCTCAGACTCTATCTGCATCTTCAACTCAGCTGCAGCCTCATCAATAAGGTCGATCGCCTTATCTGGTAAAAAACGATCTCCGATGTAACGCTCAGAAAGTTTTGCTGCCGCGATCAATGCCGAATCTGTGATCGTCACATTATGGTGTGCTTCTAGGCGCTCCTTAATTCCACGAAGGATCTGCAGAGACTGGTTAATAGTCGGTTCAGCTACATTTACGGGCTGAAAACGACGCTGAAGCGCTGTATCTTTTTCAAAGAACTTACGATACTCTTTAAGTGTTGTCGCTCCAATAGTATGGAGCTCTCCACGTGCGAGTGCTGGCTTTAAGATGTTGGCAGCATCCATACCGCCCTCACCTGCTCCAGCACCAACGATCGTATGGATCTCATCAATAAAAAGAATGATATTTCCACTCTGTTTTACTTCATCAATAACCGCTTTGAGACGATCTTCAAATTCACCACGATATTTTGCACCAGCGATCAATGCCGACATATCAAGTGCTACAAGGCGTTTGTTTTGTAGACTCAATGGTACTTCATTGTTATAGATGCGCTGTGCTAATCCCTCAGCCAAAGCTGTCTTACCAACACCTGGTTCACCCAAGAGTATAGGGTTGTTCTTAGTCTTACGAATCAAGATCTGCATCATACGACTGATCTCTTCATCACGACCAATAACTGGAGCCAATTTTCCTTCTGCTGCTTCAGCGGTCAAGTCAATACCATATTTATCTAGACTTTCCAGGTTCTCATCCGCAGTCTGTGACTCGATCTTTTGACCACCACGCATCGCTTCGAAGGTCTTGGTCAACTCCATCATATCCACATATTTAGAGATGACCTCTTTAAATGGTTCCTCTTTCAAGTTCGCCAGGATGAAGGTATCGACTGCTAAGAAGCTATCACCTGTCTTGGTCATCTCACCCACACCACGTTCAAGTGCTTGAACAAGATTACGTGAGATCCTAATGCTATCTTTAGAGACTGAAGATGACTTAGGTAGTTTATCGGCTACCGATTTGACATCTAATTCAATCGCTGTCTTGTCAACGTTCATCTTATTAAAGGCCTGATTAAGTACTGAGTTACTGTTAGTCAACAGTGCCCAGAGAAAATGGATAGGCTCCACTTCCATGTTTTTATTATGCAAAGCTAGTGAGAGTGCTGACTCTACTGCTTCTGTCATTTGGTGTGTTAGTTTTTCAAAAATTGTATTCATTGTTAATCCTTAATCGTTTAATTTCCGTAATTATACCAACTTGAGTGTATGTTTGTCAAGTATAGTTGATAGAAAGTGACTAAAGTCTTAGATTTTGACTTAATTCCTCTATCTATTAACTTCAAGGTACTATATTTATTTTACTCTTTTTACTTTTCAAACTTCTTGTAACTACTATATTTATTTTACTCTTTAGCTTTTTTTATTACTTCATAACGATAAGATGCTACTCGTATAATCAGATCAACCACTCAGGTAGCTACAATTATCAGTTGGCACGAAGCGTTAAATTTAGCATATTGCACTGTTGGCGCTGATGCTCGCACAATAACGTGAACTATGTTAGATCTTACTCATTTATACCTGACATTTAGTCAGCTTTTCAAGAGATATCCTAGCGGAAAAGAAGAACGTGCGAACACGGTCACAGTAACTATTGTATCCATCATATACTCTGAGTTACGAAAGCCAGTTGACTACTTAAACTGTACCTTGAAGGTTGTAATAGCGAAGTCCACCCATGTATTGAAGTTAAAGTTTTTCTACTCTGACATTAATACCATTCATCATATTTTGCCAGGGATTAAAACGAAGTTTTAACAGCCAAAAACCGTTAAACTAAAGCCAACTGCTTGGCGTTTGTAAGGTTGGAAACAGAGTTGCTATGCGTAGCATCAACGCCCTAGACCTTCTAGCCGTAGGGAGTTTGTCATTTTTAAGAACGTAATGAACGAAATGAGTGCACCCGATAGCTATCGGGCTCGAAGTCGTCCACGAGAGCTTTTTCTACGATACGGAATTTTACGATAAGCCATTTAGTGGCTTCCTGCATAGAGCTTTAGCTCTGTAAGTTCCGTCTTGTACGGCACTTTAGTGCTGTGTGTTTCTCTATTTAGCGGAGTAAAAAGAGAAAGGGTAGCCTTGTAAATATCATAGTCAATAAACCATACAACTCAAAAAAGTTACAAAATTAGACAATTAACCAACATTTAACTATAATATCACCTTTAAAATCAAGAACT